>JAAGKN010000685.1_pt1 | contig 177513 bp, 170 predicted proteins | sample 6206371 | NCBI WGS metagenome assembly JAAGKN01 (sample SAMN11533720, study PRJNA540317) | gut metagenome | isolation source: fecal pellets from male and female animal of same cohort | host: Peromyscus leucopus | place: USA:CA | collected 2017 | reverse complement strand
ATAATATCGGTACCACGGCCCGCCATGTTGGTTGCGATGGTTACCATGCCCAGACGACCGGCTTCTGCAACGATTTCGGCTTCCTTATCATGCTGCTTCGCATTGAGCACGTTGTGCTTTACGCCACGCTTTCTCAGCATATCGCTGATCTGCTCGGATTTTTCAATAGAAATCGTACCTACCAGCACCGGCTGACCGGTTTCGTGTACCTCAGCAACTCTGTTTGCGATTGCCTTTATTTTGCCTTTTTCTGTCTGGTAAACGGAATCGTCCAGGTCCTTTCTGACGATTTCACGGTTGGTCGGAATTACCACAACGTCCATGTTGTAGATGTCACGGAATTCTTCTTCCTCCGTCTTCGCCGTACCTGTCATACCTGCCAGCTTATTGTACATTCTGAAATAGTTCTGCAAAGTAATCGTCGCAAGAGTTTTGGATTCGGAACGAACTGCCACTCTTTCCTTCGCTTCGATTGCCTGATGCAGACCGTTGGAAAATCTTCTTCCGAACATCAGACGGCCGGTAAACTCGTCGACGATGATGATTTCGCCGTCTTTTACGATATAGTCCACGTCACGCTCCATCAGATTGCGGGCCTTCAAAGCCTGCAGCACGTGATGGTTGATTTCCATATTCTCAGGGTCGCCGTAGTTATCCACCTTAAAGAAAGCCTCCGCTTTCACAACACCTTCGTCAGTGAGGGCAACCTGCTGATCTTTTTCGTCTACGGTAAAATCTGTTTCCTTAATTAAAGTCGTAACAAAGCGGTCCGCTGTCTTGTACAAATCAGTGGATTTTGCGCCTCTGCCGGAAATAATCAGCGGCGTTCTCGCTTCGTCGACCAGGATGGAGTCGACTTCGTCGATGATGGCAAAGTTCAGGTCACGCTGCATCAGCTCTTCCTGATAAATTACCATGTTATCTCTCAAATAGTCAAAACCGAATTCGTTGTTAGTTCCGTAAGTAATGTCCGCCATGTAAGCGGCTTTTCTCTCCTCGCCGGAAATGCCGTGAATCACGCAGCCCACGGAAAGTCCCAGGAAGGAATAGAGCTTGCCCATCCACTCTGCGTCACGCTTTGCAAGGTAGTCGTTGACAGTGATGACATGAACGCCCTTGCCCTCCAGGGCATTTAAGTATGCCGCCAAAGTTGCCACCAAGGTCTTACCTTCACCGGTTTTCATCTCGGAAATTCTTCCCTGATGCAAAACCACACCGCCAATCAGCTGTACACGGAAGTGCTTCATGCCAAGGCTTCGCACTGCGCCCTCACGGCATACCGCAAAAGCCTCCGGCAGAATGTCATCTAAAGTCTCGCCATTTGCAAGTCTTTCTTTCAGTTTCGGCGTCATCGCCTGCAGCTCCTCATCGGATAATTTCTGCATATCTTCGTCAAGGGCTTCCACCTGATCTACAATTTTAGATATTTTCTTGACTTCTTTTTCATTTAAATCACCAAAGATTTTTTCCATCAGTCCCATGGTCTGTATTAATTCCCCTTTCTGCTCGTCTGTTCTTCTTCAGGTTTTTCAGTAACTTTTAAATTGATTTCGATTGCTTTTCGTTCGTCGGCCTGGATTACCCTGCCCTCAAACAATTTGCCTCCCACTTCGTAAGTGAAGGTATCGCCTATCTTCGGCAGTTTGTCAAGCTGCAGTACAACCCAGCCGTTCACTGTAGTTGCGTCCAGCTCTACCTCCTCGTCAAAGTAGTCAAACATTTTTTCTACATTGGTGCTGCAAAGAACTCTGTAGCTTCCGTCCTGCAGCAGCGTAATTTCCTGAGATTCCACCTCGTCGTGCTCGTCGTAAATGTCGCCGACCAGCTCTTCAATAATATCCTCCATGGTGACAAGCCCTGCCGTACCACCGTATTCGTCAACGATAATCGCAATATGGCTTTTGTTCACCTGCAGTTTTTTCAAAAGGTCTGCCGCCTTCATGGAACCGGCCACATAGACAACCGGTTTCACATAGTCGGAAATGGTCTTCTTTGAGCCGGAAATATAATTATGGAAGTCCTTCTGATTGAGGACGCCCAGAATTTTGTCAAGGTCATCTTCGTACACCGGAAGTCTGGAATATCCGGTTTCCATAAACATCTTCGCAACGTCTTTCTTGGTGGAATCGATTTCGATTGCCTTAATATCCACACGAGGTGTCAGCACATCCCAGGCCTCAAGCTCGTTAAATTCGATTGCGTTCTGAATCAGCTCGCTCTGGCCCGCCTCCAGACTGCCCTCGGTTTCCGCTTCTTCCACGATGGTCAAAAGCTCATCTTCTGTGATACCACGATTGTCCACCACCTTGAAAATCTTTGCCAGCAGCTTTTTCCACTGACTGAAAATATAGTTAATCGGCGTCAGCAGCACCATCAGTCCGTTGATAAAAGGCGCTGAGAACATGGCGAAGTTCTCAGGGCTTTCCTTTGCCAGACTCTTTGGAGAAATTTCACCAAAGATCAGCACCACGATGGTGATAACCGCTGTTGAAAGAGTTGCACCGTACTCCGGTATCAGCTTCAAAAACATAGCTGTCGCAACTGCGGTCATGCCGATGTTTACAATGTTGTTTCCAATAAGAATGGTCGAAAGCAAATTGTCGTATTTGCTCTCAAGGTCCAATACTCTCTTTGCCCTTTTGTTGCCGTCTGCCGCCAGATTCTTCAGCCTGATTCTGTTGATCGATGTGAACGCCGTTTCCGTCGCTGAAAAATATGCCGATAAGAAGACAAACACGATAATAATCCCGATTGAATACCCTATATGACTGTCCATAGTCTTTTTATTTTCCTCCTGTAATATCTTGATTTATAAAAAGGTACTTGTAACATGTTATTTTACCACATTTATCAAAAAAAATAAAGGTTTTCACAGAAACTCCAACTTTTTTCTGAGTCGAATTCGTGCTATACTAAGTATATAGACAAAATACGGAGGAATACGACATGTCCACTAAAACCGAACTTTTGAAACTTCTCAGCGACAATACAGGAATCTATCTTTCCGGACAGAAAATCGGCGAGGAGCTGCAGGTTTCCAGAAATGCCATCTGGAAAGCCATGCAGCAGCTGAGAGAAGAAGGTTATCATATAGAAAGTAAAACCAGCGTCGGCTATCGCTTAAAGACAAAGAGCAATATCCTTACCGACGCTTCCGTCACCGGCGATTTGCGCTATCCATGCGACCTGCGGGTCTTTGTCACCGTAGACTCCACCAACAACGTAGCAAAGGAAATCCCTCTGGGAAACAAGCCGGTCATGGTAATCGCCAATAAACAGGACGCAGGCAGAGGCCGCCTCGGCAGAACTTTTGCATCACCGTCAGGCACCGGCCTTTACATGACCATCGCCCTGCGGCCGACTTTTGATTTGAACAAATCCCTTTACGTCACCATGGCTGTGGCCGTTGCAGTGTGCCGTGCCCTCGAAAAAGTTGCCGGCGTTAAGGTCAAAATCAAATGGGTCAACGACCTTTTTTATAAGAATAAAAAAATCTGCGGCATTCTTACAGAAGCCCAGACTAATTTTGAGTCAGGAAAAATCGACAGTCTGATTATCGGAATCGGCGTCAACTGCTTCCCTGGTAGCTTTCCAGACGAACTGAAGGATATCGCCGGCTGCGTATCCGACAAGAAAAACGCTTTCTCCCGTGGAAAGCTGGCAGCCGAGATTTTCAATGAAACCATGGAAATTCTGGAAGATTTGGACAGCAAAGCCTTTTTCCGTGACTATCGCACAAAGTGCTTTATCCTTGGAAAAAATATCCGCATTCACGCCAACCTCAACGGCACTTCCATCAAAGCCCGTGCCATCGACATCGATGACAACGGCGGACTGGTCGTGGAATACATGGAGGGGCCGAAAATGCGCCAGATTGAAACCCTGACTACGGGGGAAGTTTCCGTGCGGGTGGATGAATAATCTTTAATCCCAAAACTCCAAAAAAATCAAAAGTTTTTGGAATGCAATCCAAAAACTTTCTTTTTTTGTATATTTATTGGACTTATTTCCCAATCACCTCAAAATCCGCCGGCTCGCTGTCCTCAAATACGACAGCATACCCGGTTCCCGGATCCGGCATCCAGTCCCACATGTTTCCTTTTGCCTTTGGGAAAAGCTCCTGCATGACCGCAGAAATGACGCCGCCGTGGCAGACCATCACCGTAATCGCATCTTTTCCGTCGTGGCGGTGGGCAAGCTCTTTCAATCTGTGGTAGCCGATCAGTTCCGCAAGACCCTTTGAAATTCTGGCCGCAAAAGCGTTTTTCGTCTCGCCACCGGTCAGAACGGCATCGCCGCTTTCATCCCAGCACCAAGCAGAAAACTCCTCATCATCTTTCAGTTCCTCATAGGACTTACACTCGTGGTTTCCAAATTCCATCTCTCGCAGATTGGAAATCACCCCGTGGTTTCTTTTTCCGAAAATCAGCTCAAAGGTCTGCTCCGTGCGCAAAAGTCCCGTCGTATAGCAATCGGCATCTTCTGCGATTTGCGGATATAAACCGGCGGCCGCAGCTTCACGCAGCGCCGTAATCCCCTCCTCCGCCAGGGGCAAATCAGCAGCGCCATAAAACCACTTTTTCTGATTTCCCTCTGTAATGCCATGTCTAATCAGGTAAATTTTCGATACCATGTTCTCACCTTAGTTATTTAATCTTACTGCCGATTCCGCAGAAAATACGAATGACTTCGTCCGCTTCCTGACCTAAATAAGTCATACATCTGCTGGTCATCTCTCTCCATGACCGCTCGGTCTTGTCCATAGGCACTACCCCTTGAGAAATATCATCAGAAATGATGATTTTGTCCCGCAGCTTCTCGATGTTGTCCTCCAGACATTCCTTTGCGTTGACGTCCTCCTTAATGCACGCCAGCACAAAACGGTCCAGATTATCGATTACCTTTTTGTCAAAATTGAGCACCATGGACTCCATGTCGCAGTGATGCACATCTTTTTCTGTTAAGCCGTAATTCTTCAGCGCATAATCCAGCTTTCCCTGATAAGCGCCGCCAAAAATAAAAATCATATTCCCCTGTCCTTTCCTGTTCTTCCTTAGAGCACCGCCAGCGCCAAAATGCCCGCCAGCTCACTGATACAAATGGTATACCCTGCGATGTCGCCGCTCATACCACCTAATTGTTTCCTTGCGTAAAGGCATGCAATAAAGCCGGCCACAGCAATCACTGCACTGCAAATCAGCATTTTTATCCAGCCTGCGCCTAAAAGCACCGCTATCCCCATCACAACAGCCGTCTGCAAAAGCACCGCCAGCCGGTATTTCCACCTGCCCGGCGCTTTGTAATCCTCCACATACTGACTGTGACCGATAGGCTGATACAAAAGCACCGAAAGGCCGCCCACTGCACGGCTTATCACCGGCAAGGTCAAAAGATCGGCGTAGCTGATTTTGTAAATCGCAGTAGACATGGCCGCAAACCATGCAAGGAGCAGAAATGCCACCGTCACCACCGCAAAAGCGCCCACTGTGGAATCCTTTAAAATTCGCTGACGCTCCTCCAACGGCCTTCTTGACATAATGGCGTCGTTGCAGTCCATAAAACCGTCCATGTGCATAAAACCGCACACCGCAAAGATATAAAACATCATGATAAAACTGATTAGAAGCGGCGACAGCTCAATTCTCAGCAGCGCCCAGAAAATTCCCATCCAAAGCGCGCCGATTACCAGCCCGATGGACGGCAAAAATGCCAACATCATGTTTTTCAGCTGGCTGTCCCACCTCTTATAGGGGCAGGGGAGCGTAATAAAGTTCCCCCACGCCATAAAAAAGCCAATTACAAACTTCATTTTATTATGTCCTCATTGTCGTATTCGTATATATGTCCAAAAGCTACCTCGATAACTTTATCGCAAGTCTTTGCAAGGGTTCTGTCGATTAGCGCAAGGGCTTTTCTGTAGCTTTCGGTATAGTGGTCGAACACTCTGCCGTCCGAGTAGATGTAGTCCGACACAAAGACAGTGTTCCCCGTCTTCTTCGCAAAATCCACAAGTTCTGCGCACACCCGCTCTCCTGCGGCAAGGTCTATGGTGCCGTCCATGCGGAACATCTCGTTGGAAAGAAGCGCCGTCACACTGTCCAAAAGGAAAGATCCCTTCGGGTCTGTATTTCCCTCCAGCGCTTTTGTAATTTCCACACCCTGCTCGATGGTTTCAAAGCCCCAACCTTCCCGGTCGCCGATATGGCGGGCAATTCGCTCTCTGTCCTCATCATCGGTGGGAATCATGGTCGCCAGATAATATAAAGGAACATTCTTTTCCTGGGCCATCTCTTTTGAAATTCGCTGGGCGTACATGGACTTGCCATTCTTGCAGCCGCCGCTGATAAATACGTTCATTAGAATAAATTTTCCCTTCTAATTTCTTCTAAGTAGTCGCCGTCAATGGAAGCTTCTTCCAAGGTTTTCATAATATTCATGGACGCAATGGCCGTTTCGATAATTTTAAATGCAATCGGGCAGCCACTTCCCTCACCGAGACGCATGCCCAAATCGAACATCGGAGTCAGGCCCAGTCTGTCCATGGCGATGACATAGCCGATTTCATAGGATTTATGAGAAGCGAACATAAAGTCAACCACTCTCGGATTCAGCTCCTTCGCTACGCAAGCTGCCACAACAGAAATAAAGCCGTCGATGACAACAGGGATTCTGTAAATGCCTGCACCTAAAAATGCTCCAACCATAGCGCAAATGTCGTATCCGCCAACCTTTGCCAGTTTTTCAATCGGGTCGCCCATACACCAGCTGTTGACTGCATCATCTACAATTTTCAGCTTCTTTGCAAGACCCTCATCGTTAAGACCGCCGCCTCTGCCGACAACGTCTTTTGCAGGTGCGCCTGTCAGTGCGCTTAAAACAGCAGAGCTGGTTGTGGTATTTCCGATTCCCATTTCACCTACGCCCAAAAGCTGGATGCCTGCTTTCTTTGCAGCTTCAGCCGCTTCAATACCGATGAGAATCGCCTGCACCGCTTCTTCTCTGGTCATAGCGGCTTCCTTTGCAAGATTTCTCGTGCCGTTTGCAATTCTTCTGTTTACGATTTTTACAGGAATCTTGCCGTCTTCAGTGAGCATGGAGTCTGTGTAAAGCTCCTTCGGAATTTCCATGGCAACGCCTACATCGGTTACCAAAAGGTCAATGCCGTAGTATTTTGCCATGGAGCTTACGCCCGTATATCTTCTGGTAAAATTGATGGTCTGGGATAAAGTAACCGACTGCGGTGCGGAAGCAACACCTTCTGCCACCACGCCGTTATCTGCGGACATGATTGCCACGCACTGTTTTGTTACATCGTTTCCTACCGCTTTTCCGGTAATCCCTGCGATTTTAATGGAGATATCCTCCAGTTTTCCAAGGCTTCCCGGCGGTTTTGCCAGATAATCCTGCCGCTGTCTTGCAGCAGCCATCGCTTCTTCGTCTAAGGCTTCTATTTTTCCAATCAGCTCAAATAGTTTCTTTTCGTTGCTCATCTTCTGTACCCTTTCTTCTGTATCTTTTCTTCATTCATAATAGATTTATTTTACCACAATTCCGGGGTCTGGGAAAGTAGAGAATTTGTAATAGGGGGTTACAAGCACATCAGCATATAGGGCGGCAGATACAGGGTGTTTCCTGCTTTTGTACAAAATACAATCTCTCTTTTGGTTTTTTGTATGAAAAAAAACGCCTGCCGCTTGTATTATCTGCCGTTTTTTAATATAATGATGGTACAAAATAATTCAGATTAAGAAAAGGATTCGAGTTTATGAATAAAAAAATGCGTAGTAACATCCTGCTGCTGATTACAGCGATTATCTGGGGCTCCGCCTTTGTTGCACAGAAAGCCGGCGCTGTCCTTGAACCCTTTACATACAACGGCATTCGTATGTTTATCGGCGGACTTGTGCTGATTCCTGTTATTTACATTTTTAAAGCAATGAACAAAGGAAAGGAAGAAGCGCCGAAAACTGCCGAGGAGCTGGCTGCCGAAAAGAAAACGTTAATCATCGGCGGTATCTGCTGCGGCGTTGTACTGTGTATCGCCTCCACCCTGCAGCAGTTTGGACTTTATTTTGAAACTGACGCCGGAAAGGCCGGCTTTATCACTTCCCTTTACATCGTCATCGTGCCGGTTCTGGGACTGTTCCTGAGACAGAAGGTTAAACCAATCGTCTGGGGCTGCATTATCCTCGGTGCATTCGGATTCTATCTGCTGACTATGGCGGGCAAAGGCGAAGGCTTTACCATTCATACCGGAGAACTGTTCGTGCTGATTTGCGCAGTTGCTTTCTCCTGTCACATCCTGGTTGTAGACCATTTCTCTCCAAAGTGTGATGGAATCAAGCTTTCCTGCATTCAGTTTCTGACTGCAGGTATCATCGGAATCGTGTGCATGTTCATCTTTGAAAATCCGGTGCTTGCAGACATTTTAGACTGCTGGCTGCCGATTCTGTACTGCGGCGTATTCTCCTCCGGTATCGCATATACCTGTCAGGTATTAGGCCAGCAGGATGCAGAACCTGCCGTTGCGTCACTGATTATGAGCCTGGAATCCGTATTCTCCGTACTCTTTGGCGCATTGATTCTGGGCGAAAGACTGACCCTTTTGGAAGGTCTCGGCTGCGTTGTCATCTTCATTGCAGTTGTAATTCCGCAGCTTCCGTCCAAAGAAGAACGCTTACAAGCTAAGTAAATCCAAAAATAAAAAAGTAAAGCGCGAATCAGGTCAGATTTCTTTGACCTTTTTCGCGTTTCTTGCATTTTTGAGTCCACCCTTGCAAGACTTCCCGTTTTGTCGTATACTGAAAGTATCGAATTAAGCATACCAAAACTTGACAGAACAGGAAGTGATACCAATGATCAATCGCAATGAAGCTTTGGAACTTTTGAAGAAATATAATAAAGAAGAGTTCCACATTCATCACGGCATTACCTTGGAATGCGTAATGCGCTATATGGCAAAGAAGCAGGGCTTTGAGGAGGACGCCGAATTTTGGGCAATCTGCGGACTTTTGCATGATATCGATTTTGAAATGTGGCCGGAAGAACACTGCAAAAAAGCGCCGGAACTGCTGCAGGAAGCCGGCGTCGATGAGGCAATCATTCACGCAGTCTGCTCCCACGGCTATGGCCTTTGCTCTGACGTAGAGCCGACCCACCTGATGGAGAAAATTCTCTTTGCAGCAGACGAACTGACCGGACTCATCGGTGCAGCTATTATCCTGCGCCCTTCCAAAAGCTGTAAAGATATGGATTTGAAATCCTTAAAGAAAAAATTCAAAGATAAGCGTTTTGCTGCCGGCTGTGATAGAGAAGTCATCAAAACCGGCGCTGACCAGCTGGGCTGGGAACTGGAAACACTTATGGCAGAAGTCTTGGAAGCAATGCAGGCTTGCGAAGACGAAATCGCAGAATTGGAGAAATAAATCATGTTTTACGAAATGACCATTGCGGGCAAAAAGCGCCAGCTGCCCCTTTGCAGAATTAACGACGATCTTTACATCGGCGCATTCATCATGTTCAGCGATGTGGAAATTACCAAAGCCAGCGCTGCTGCTTTGCTGGAAAAAGCACCGGAATTCGATGTGATTATCACTGCTGAGTCCAAAGGAATTCCCCTCGCTTATGAAATGGCAAGACAGGCCGGCATCAACGATTATATCGTTGCCAGAAAAGGCCCGAAGCTCTACATGCAGAACGTAATTACAACTGAGGTGGATTCCATTACCACCGATCACATTCAGACCCTGTGTCTGGGTCAAACCGAAATCGACAAGATGAAAGGCAAAAAAGTTCTCATCGTCGATGACGTGATCAGTACCGGAGAATCTCTGCTGTCTCTGGAAACCCTGCTGAAGCAGGTGGACTGCCAGATTGTCGGTAGAATGGCCGTCCTTGCAGAAGGCGACGCCGCAGATAGAGACGACATTATCTTCCTCGAAAAACTGCCACTTTTCAACGCTGACGGAACAGTAAAATAATATTAAATATTGAACCGAAAAACTGCCGCAAGGGTAACCTTGCGGCAGTTTTAACGATAAAGTAAAAGAATTAACGATATCGTTAATTCTACCGTTAATTCTTTATTCTTAGCATTTAAAATCTCAGCGACAAGCAGGTCAGGCTTCCGTCGATTTTTCTAAATTCGCCGGTATCGACCAAAACGATAGGATATCCCAAATCTTCGATGATTTTTTGGGTCTTTGGATATCCTTCCGGCACAAGAACCGTGCCGTTGATGTTCAAGCTGTTGATTGCATAAAGCTCTTCTTCCTCAATGACAAAACGGTTGAAATCCTTAAAAGCTTCCATTTCGTTCATAGTCGGTGTTACCAGCATGTTGTTATTCTCAAGATAGATGACAAAATCCTTTAAATGCAGCCCTTCTGTTACCGGAATGGTGGAAGAAGTATAGCCGAACTTTGTCACAATGTCGTTGAACTGCTTTGCACCTTCCTCGTTGGTACGGTCTGAAAGACCTACATAGAAGTGATCGCCGACTCTCATTACGTCGCCGCCCTCCATCGTTCCCGGTGCTTCAATATAGAAAATCTGAGAATCGTCATAGAACTTTTTAATTGTGTCAACAATTTCCAGTTTCTCTCCGTTTCTTGAATCGGTAGCCGGATTGGTAATCACTGCGCAGCGTTCCATCACGACTGCAGGATCCTCCACAAAACAGGAATCCGGGTATCTTTCATCTGCTTCAAGTTCAGTCACCTCAAGTCCCAAACTACGCAGAGTTTCAACGTATTTATCGTGCTGCTTCACTGCATTTTCATAATCCGGCGTGCCGTCGCAGAACTGCGCTGTGGAAATACCGTCAATCAGCGCCTTGCAAGGCTTTCTCGTAATTGCTCTTGTAAACATCATATCTCCTCCAGGTTTATATCTCTAATTTGCAACGTTTTGCCAAAAAATCCCCAATGGCTTCCAGCCTTTTTTCTTCCTCTTTCGGCCAGCTATAAAGGTCTACGCCCTTAGGGCCTGCATGGTCCACGCTGTAAGTCGGAATTTCGTTTTCATAAATTGCCGCGCTGGCTTCCGGTCTGAATCCCCGCACATTTTTGCACGGTCCGCCGCAAAGAACAAAGCCTTTGATTTCTCCAAACTCCATGGCAATGGCGTCCAGTTCCGCCTTCTCTGCATCATGCTGACAAATTCTTGCCGCTACGCCAAAGCTTTCCACATCTTTTTGAATCTGCGGGCAGTCCCCATAGCCTAAATCTACAATTACGATGACTTCACTCATGATTTGCTCTTCTCCTTATCTTTGTCGTCGTCTCTTTCCACCAGCTTACCGTATACCACCAGTCTTGCGTCCTCAAATTCATAGGTACAGGTGCTGAGCATAACGATTTTGTCATCTACGCCGACCTCAACATTGTCGATATCAATAAGGCTGTTTGCTTTAATCTGCACTAAATAGTTCAGCTTTTCCTCATCGCTGTTAAATTCGTACTTATACATCGTGCTGTCTGCCGGAATACGAATCACGCCGAAAATCTCCACATCATACTCGTGCTTCGGTGTAATCAACTGCATAACAGGATGTTTGTCGTAATAACGCTTGCTTTCATATTCTGTCAAAGAATGGAACATGCTTCCATCTTTCATGCGGTGGCCGTAAATAATCGTGTTAAATCCCTTAAACGGCTTCTCCACACGATAGTCAATAAAGAGCGAACCTTTTCCGTTCCATTCCTTGTTCACCATGCGGTACAAATAGTAGCTGTTGTCTTTCCCCTGCACCACCGGATAATTGATGACCGTGCCCTCGGAATAAAGCCACGCCTTCACGTCCTTGTTCTGCTTGCGCAGGGCTTTAAAGTCTATATTCTCAAAGGCCTCCGTGTCCACTCCGGCCAGCTCCTGCATGGCTTCATAAGCCGCCGTTCCTTCGTGATACTCGCTTAAAATCGAAGTGATTTTATAAATGCAGACGCCGATGATAATCAGCAGCACAAGAATGATAATTTTATATATGAGTTTGCTTTTCTTTTTTTTCTGATTTTCTTGATTCTCCATACGTCTCATCTCCTTCGTCCTTATTGTATCACAAAATTATTTCCATTTCATCGTTTTGTGCATAAATTTTTTGCGGGGTCAAATATTAAACCCATGGAATTGATTGTATTTATTTTAGGCGGCAGCTTTTACGGCCTGACAGAAATTTTATATCGCGGCTACACTCACTGGACCATGGTGCTGACCGGCGGGGCGGTAGCCTTTACATTTTACATGATGACACCGTTCTTCTTCCAGATGAATGTAGTTCTTGCCGCTGCCCTGGGCGCAGTCATCGTGACTTTTTACGAGTTTTCCATGGGCGTGGTGGTCAACCTGTGGCTGCAGTGGGACGTCTGGGATTACTCCGCTCTCCCCGGCAACGTCCTCGGCCAAATCTGCCCAAAATATACGGCATACTGGTTCGTATTATGCCTTGCCTTCTTCTCTCTGATAAAATATAATAGAGGTATATTTCTATACTGAAAATTTTACAGGAGATTGAATTATGCCAAGATATGATTACGGTAAACTGCAAAACGGCAGTGATATAAGAGGTGTTGCTTTAGAGGGTGTTGCCGGCGAGCCGGTTAATCTGGACGCCGAGGCCGCAGGAAGACTGGCCAGAGGCTTCTTGTTCTGGCTCCACCACACCACCGGAAAAGACGCTGCTCAGCTGACGATTTCGATCGGTCGAGATCCGAGACTTTCCGGCGAAGCCATCGTAAAGGCGTTCTGCGACGCCATCTCCCCATACGGCTGCAAAATTTTAAACGCAGGTCTTGCTTCCACACCCGCAATGTTTATGTCTACCATTTTTGAGGAATATCAGTGCGACGGTGCTGTTATGGTGACCGCAAGCCACCTGCCCTGGAACCGCAACGGTATGAAGTTTTTCAGCGTTGACGGCGGCCTCAACAAAGGCGATATCGCCGATATTATCACTTTTGCAGAATCTGATTCTGTATTGAATTCCATCAGACCTGCCGCACCGGGTGCAGCTTCAGAAGTTATAGAAATTCCTCTTCTCGATACATACGCTGCCCACCTGCGCAAGCTGATTATTGACGGCGCTGCTTCTGGTGATGCGCCGCTTTCCGGTATGAAAATCACCGTAGACGCCGGCAACGGATCCGGCGGCTTTTACGCAGAAAAGGTTCTTGCCCCTCTCGGCGCTGACGTTTCTTCCAGTCAATTTCTAAAGCCGGATGGAAATTTCCCTAACCATGCGCCAAACCCGGAGGACAAAAAAGCTATGGCTGCCATTTGCCGGCAGGTTTGTGACTGCGGCACCAACTTAGGCTTGATTTTTGATACGGACGTTGACCGTTCTTCCGCAGTTGATGAGCACGGAAAGGAAATCAGCAGAAACGGAATCGTCGCCATGGCTGCCGCTCTCATCGCAGACCAGTATCCGGGCACAACTGTCGTTACAGACAGCATTACCAGCAAGCAGCTGACTGCTTTTCTGGAAGATACTCTGGGGCTGTCTCACCTGAGATTTAAGCGTGGCTACAAAAATGTCATCAACAAATCCATCGAGCTTTGCCAGTCCGGTGTGGACAGTCAGCTTGCTATCGAAACCAGCGGTCATGCCGCATACAAAGAAAATTATTTCCTCGACGACGGCGCTTATCTGGCAACAAAAATTGTCATCAAAGCCGCTCAGTTATTCCGTGAAGGCCGTGGCATTTCCAGCCTGATTTCCAAAATGAAAACCCCTGCCGAATCCATCGAAATTCGTTTTCCGATTTTAGCAGAAGATTTCGCCTCCTACGGCGACCAAATTCTGCAGGATTTGGAAATTCTGGCCGGCTCTGGTCAAATCAAGGGTGCTTCTTTGGTAACCCCAAACTACGAGGGCGTGCGCATTGATTTTACACAGCCGTCCTGTGCCGGCTGGCTGCTTCTGCGCAAATCTCTCCACGATCCGATTATGCCTCTCAACATCGAATCCGACGTAGCGGGCGGCACCGATGAAATCCGCAGAGTTCTGAAACCATTGCTGGCGGGCTACAATCAGCTGGATATCAGTAAATTATAAAACTGCACGAAGGTCCTAGGTATTTCGGAAGCCTTACCGGCCACATCAAACACATATACCCTGCGCTGCCACAAATTTGCATTGCGGCAGCGTTTCTTTTTGAAGTTGGGTTGCTTTTTTTGGGGGGTGCAATCCCATTTTCTTCCACAATCTGTCTTTTGCCATTGTGCTGGGTTTAGTCGTAATCTCGTCTTCTGCCGTCGCCCCTGTTTTTTCGCAATCCCATTTTAGGCGAAATATGGCAAAATCTGTGTTTCGATGACGTGGTTAATCAGCCGGCTACTCACATTCTGATTGCTATCGTCCATAGTTAAGATTAAATTTCGTCCGATTGTATAGCCGTTTTTCTGATAGATATTTAGCTTTTCCGCCGTTCTCTGGCAATACTCCAAGTCTAAGAGCAATCCCAAATGTTCCCAAATTATTACATCGCCATTAGGAAGCAAAATCGTAAAGTCCGGGTAAATTACACTTCCCACACCTTTCCTGTAAGAAAAAATTTCTTCATAATGAAAGGGAATTCTATAGGCATAAAGGGCATTGGCAATAATCTGCTCCGATTTTGAACGCACAAGTTCTCCGTAATCAGTCTCATGCTTATGGCTGAGAGCATTAAAAGGTGCTTTTTTGTAAGGCTGCTTTAGGCGGGATTCAAGAATCTTTTTCTCTCGCAATTTGATAATCTCGCAATAAGATTCCGGAAGCTGCGGCAAAATATCATTAATGTCTACTAGCTTATAGCATTTTCGCAGTTTGTGTAAAACCTGCAGATTGGATTTACATCGTTGAACAATCCTCTTTCCTAACTGTTTTTCAACCAGCTGCACCACCAAAGATTTATTGTTAGTAATATTCTTCTGTGTCTGCTTTTTGTTTCTTCCTCTCCCTTCCTCACGATTCCAATAATAACTGGTTATAATCTTTCGTTTTCTAACAGAAACATATCCTTTAGGCGCAGCTTCCAGTTTCGTGTTCCAATGCTTTAACAGATGCTCTTCTCTTTGAATCTCCTGTTCTATCAATTTAAAAAAATTCCCCACTATGTTTACCTCCTTTTTTATTTTTCATTTTTTGCCATTTTTATTATAATATACCAGTTACTTCTTCTTTCGTCAATACATTTTTTCCCATTTAGGGGAATTTTTTATACTTTCCCATACCCCTGAATTCTCTTATAAAATCTTACTGCTGCCGCTATATTTCCTGCTGCCTTTCCCGCCACATTTTATTGATTCTCCTCTATTTATGGCATGCACCCTTAATTATCTGCCACATTTCACCGTTTTTTCTCTAAAACTTGCACACAATGTGCTCCATCATTTTTTACCTGAAATTTTGAATCCTTTTCAGGTAGTTTTTCAGCCATAGAACTGCTAGTATTTCTCTAAATATGGAGCTTACCTCTAAGGCTCCGCCATTCTGAGCAGAAAAGTTCTCAAACCATGGCATATTCCAAGGGGTGAACGCTATGTATACAAGAATAAACTAAAAACATGGCGTATTCCGACCCTCTACCGCTATATTTTCAATATTTCATCTAAAAACATGGCGCGACAATTGGCATAATACAATGGCATCATACGTAGGGGCAAGAGCCGTTGGCGCGCAGCCGTAAAAGGGGTTGGCGGCGCAGCGACAAGCACCGTTGAAAGTACAGCAGTAAAGCCGTTGGCGCAGCGCCACCCCCTCAAAAAACCAAAACACCCCGCAGTTTCCCGCGGGGCATTCCCACATAGCAACCGGCTGTTGCTACGATTAATATTCTTTTGCTTCTTCTTCGCCCTGCAGCATACGCAGTGCGCCGGCAGCGAGGGCTTCCATTTCACTTTCCCCTGCCATGACAACGATTTCACCGATGTGGCTGCAATAGTCTGCTATCATATCGGTCAGTTTTGCAGAATGGGCAATTCCACCGGTCAGAATGATAAAGTCAACTTTTCCTTTCAAGGTGCAGGAAAGTCCTGCAATAGCTTTTCCGATTTGCAAAGCCATCGCTTCATATACAAGAGCTGCGTATTCATCGCCGTCTGCGATTCTGCGCTCTACTTCACGGCAGTCTTTTGTGCCAAGGTAAGAATACAGACCGCCACGGCCGCTGATGAGTGACTCTATATCCGCCTCCGTGTGGTTGCCGTCAAAGCACAGCTTTTTCATCAGAAGAAGGGGCACGCCGCCGGATCGCTCCGGTGCCATAGGGCCGTCATCATAAGACGCCACGTCGATTACTTTTCCGTCTTTCCAGGCGTTGACCGTAATACCGCCGCCCATATGGCAAACGATAAACTGCATATTGCGGTAGCCGCATCCCAGGGAAGCCGCATGTTTAATCGCCTGGGCTCTGGAGTTAAGCAGGTGCGTTGCGCCATACTTTTCCACCTCAGCGATACCTGTGATTTTTGCAGTTTCCAAAAGGTCACAACCCATAGTTGAATCGTAAATATACGATGGAAGTCCCAAAGGCTCTGCAATAGCAAATGCAAGCAGTGCGCCCAGGCTGGAAGCATGCTGCGGAATATCCGAACTTGCCATCCTTTCGCAAAGTTTTTCGTTGACCTGATAACCGCCGCCAGAAAGCTCATAAACCATGCCGCCACGTCCAACTACCGCAGACAGATTTTTCAAATCGTAGCCTTCTTCCTGCAAAAAATCCAAAATCATCTCCTTTCTGTAATCCTTTTGCGCCGCAACATTAGGGAAAGCATTGATCGCCTCATCATCGTGAACGATATTGTTTTCCATTAAACGGTGCTGCTCCTTGCCCCTGTAAACTGCGATTTTAGTCGAAGTTGAGCCGGGGTTTATTACTAAAATATCCTGTATTTCCATTTCCTCCATCTCCTTATTTCCTTCATTACTTTCCATGCTTCCGCATTTTCGCTTCCATATTTTCGCTACTTCCGCATTTTCATTTTTTTAGGCTTTTTCCGTCCGAAGCATTGCAATTTCTCTGCCGTAGCCTGCAAGATCCGGCTGCGGTGTTTCCAAAATACACGGTAGCCCCAAAAGTTTCGGGTGATTTATCACGCGTAAAATTGCGGCTTTGCCGATTTCGCCCTCACCGACGCAGGCGTGGCGATCCTTGTGCGCACCTATCGGATTTTGGCTGTCGTTGATATGGAGGGCTTTCAGCTTATCAAGACCGATTACCCGATCAAACTCGGCAAGAACTCCGTCCAAATCATTGATAATGTCGTATCCGCCGTCGCTGACATGGCAAGTATCAAGGCAAACGCCTACTTTTTCGTCATGTTTAACACGCTCTATAATCGCCGCCAGTTCCTCAAAGCGTCCGCCGATTTCGCTGCCTTTTCCCGCCATAGTTTCCAGTAAAATTGTGGTAGACTGCTGCGGTGAAATAATATCGTTGAGCAGCGCAGCAATCATTTCGATACCTTTTTCTGCACCCTGTCCAACGTGGCTACCCGGGTGAAAGTTATAGTAATTTCCCGGTAAATATTCCATTCTTTCCATGTCCTCGCTCATGGCCATGTGAGCAAACTCTCTGGTCTTTGCCGTAGCCGAACAAGGATTCAGCGTGTACGGTGCGTGGGCTACCAGCTTGCCAAAATTATGTTCCTCCAAAATGGCAAGGAGATTCTCTGCGTCCTTCGGATCGATTTCCTTGGCTTTTCCGCCGCGGGGATTTCTCGTGAAAAACGCAAAAGTGTTGGCGCCTATACTGCACGCGTCTTTTCCCATAGCTGCAAAACCTTTCGAGCTGGAAAGGTGACAGCCGATATATTTTTCTTTCATCATACTCATAAAAACCATTATACTCGCCCATCTTCTCCTTGTCAAAAGGTTCACATCGGGGTAAAATAAACCCATAACATACCCAAGGCAAACCTGCAAAGGAGGATTTACCATGCAGCACCAAATCACACAATCTGCACCCCTGCTCGATGAAAAAGGCCGCCTAATCGAGCCCGGCTATGCAAAAACCATGCTTCCACTTTACGACAGAAACGCCATCAAAGCCCCCGGCTGGCGTATCAAAGAATGGGACTATTACTACATCGGCAACGACAGACACGGCATCGCCCTCACCATTGCCGACAATTCCTACATGGGGCTGGACAGCATTTCCCTGCTGGATTTTACTGCACCTTGGGAACACACAAACAGCCCAATCAGCCCATTCCCCGGCGGAAAGATTGGATTCCCAAATACATCGGTAAAAGGCGATGTATTTCACAGTGGCAAAAATCACGCTTTATATTTCCGAAATGACGGCGAAAAAAGAGTACTGGAATTTTCCATGAAAAATTTTTACAAAGGCAAAGCCATCGAAGGCTGCATTGAGCTTTCTGACCCGCACGGCGAGTCCATGGTCATCGCCACCCCTTTTTCTGAAAAGCCCGATCATTTTTATTTCAATCAGAAAATCAACTGCCTCCCCGCAAAAGGCTCCGCCTTTTTTAACGGTGTAGAATACATCTTTGACCCGGCAGATTCCTTCGGTGTTTTGGACTGGGGCAGAGGGGTGTGGACGTACAAAAATACCTGGTACTGGGGCAGCGCCTCCGGCCTTACGGAAGAAGGCGTGCCTTTCGGCTTCAACATCGGTTACGGCTTCGGCGATACTTCAGCCGCCACAGAAAACATGCTCTTCTACAACCACAAAGCCCACAAGCTGGATCAGGTCACTTTCCATATTCCGATGAAGCACAAAAAATATCGGACCAAGGGTGGCTGCTGCGGCGGTTCCAATATCGAAATCGATACCATGGACATGATTGAAGATTATCTGGAAACCTGGACATTTACCTCAAACGACGGTCGCTTTGAGATGACCTTTGAGCCGATTATCGACCGCCACGCCGACTCCAACGTCGGATTGATTCGCTCCAACCAGCATCAGGTCTTCGGCAAATTCAGCGGCACCGCCGTGCTGGACGACGGCACAAAAGTCGAGATTAAAGACTTTATGGGATTTGCGGAAAAAGTTGCAAATAAATGGTAATGCTATTTTTATGAAGATATCCAACAAAATCCAGCAGCAGCGAAACAATATTCTAATGCAAAACGAGAGCTGAACATACAGCCCTCGTTTTTTGTTATCAGTATTTAGACTCTTCATCGAAGCACGCCGTCCAGTTGCTGCCGCCAACACCAAGCCTTTTTTTCAGAGTTATTGCGGCGGCACTCTCAAAAACGCCAACTTGGGATTCCTTTTTTAAAATTATTGCGCGAAACTACAAAATCCCAGGGAAATCAAAGCTCCTTCGCGCCATATTCTTTAGAAAAAAATCCGAAGTTGGCATCTCCCGCCATTTTCGTAAAATTTGTCTTTCAAGTTGGCGGATTTGAGGCGGCGGGCGCAAGAAGCTTAAAAAAATTATACGAAGTTGGCGCAGAAGTTGCGCTACAGCCAATTAGCATCCAAGCTCTTCTCTCGTTGCTGCTTTCATATCGCTCCACGCTTTCACAATCAAAAACCCGGCCGGACGCTTTCGCCCCGGCCGGGATTTGTTTTGCCTATTTGCAGGGATAAGTACATCTCCTAAAATATTAAGTGTGCCAGCGGGCAGATAATCAGCAAACTGATAATTGTTCTTTCCAGGAACAGAATGAACAGTTCTAAAATGTTTACCGGTAGCTTAGAGCCCAAAATCAGGCCGCCCACTTCAGATAAGTAAATCAGCTGTGTTACAGATACGGAAGCTACGATGAATCTTGTCATTTCGCTTGCGATACCTTCCGCTGCAATAATGGAAGGAGTGAACATATCTGTAAAACCTACAATCATAGTCTTTGACGCTTCTGCAGCTTCAGGAACCTGTAACAGTTCGAGCAGCGGCATAAACGGTTTTCCGCAAATTTCAAAGATTGGAGTATTATTTGCCAAAACCAGAGCCAGTGTACCGATTGCCATAACAGTCGGTAATACGCCAAACCACATGCCAACAGCATTCTTCATGCCGTTTTCAAAGAACTGGCCCAGACCCTTGAACTCGCCAACCTTTTTCATCGCTAAATCCATACCGTATTCATGTGAAGATGTATATGGTGCAGGAAGTGTATCCGGCATTGCTTTGCCTTCAACAACGTATCTGTCTTTCTTTAAGGATAAAGGCGGGATTCTTGGTACGATAATCGCACAAGCTACACCTACCAGACAAATCATCAAATAATAAAGTCCGAAGTACTGCATTAAGTCAACCTGTTCCAGTACTACGATACTGAACGTAATGGATACAGCGGAGAAAGTAGTTGCAATAACAGATGCTTCTCTTTCTGAATAATATCCGCCTTCATACTGGTTGCAGGTCAGCATAACACCTAACGTTCCATCACCAATCCAGGAAGTGATACAGTCTACTGCGGCACGACCCGGAATCTTAAACAAAGGACGCATAACCTTTGTCAACAGTGCCCCAACATATTCCAAAGTCCAAAATCCAAAAGAAGCGGCAAAAGTAATGCAGCGATTAAGAAAATAATAACTAATACTGTCAGCAAATCGCCTAATACAAATCCGCCTGCGCCACCGTCAGTAATCATGCTGACGATGTCTTCTCCACCTTCTGTACCCAGTCCCAGATATGTCATCCAGATGAATACTGCACCGATGACTCTGACAATAGCCCACACCGGTGTTGTGCAGAAAGTGTCCGCTAAAATAGCGCTTTCTGTCATAAATTTCGGTTTTGCAAGGCCGATTAAAGAACCGATTGCAGAAACCGTAACAATTGCAACGCAGAGAATCGGAAGAATTGAGCCAAGGGCTCCGCCGATTAAATCTGCGATAATCTTTACTGTGACTGTCCAGTTTCCATCATGTTTTACAGGCACCATAAACAAAATGATACCGATAACCGATGGAATGATAAATCCAGCCACCTTCTTACCGTTTTTCTTTTCCATAATAAAGTCTCCTATAGCTTATTCCCTGTTAAGGCAACTACCGGTATTATATCATATTCTTTCAAATAATTCAATGTATTATGTATACACATTTTCGTGTATAAAAATTCCATTCCAGATTCTTGCCTCTCCATCGAAGCAGGCCGTCAAGTTGCTGCATTTTGAACACAAAAAATCCCCAAATCATAGCTTTGGGGATTTTAATGAAACTATTTCACATTATAGATAAACTCTGCCCGGCGCTGGGAGCCGTCCAAATGTTTGGACATAGCCGCTTTTCCTTCCTCCACATTCCTGTTTTTGATGGCAGAAAGAATTGCACGGTGTTCTCCCAAAATCTCGTCCAGATAGTCAGGCTCGTAGTAAAGGGCCTTTCGTGTCTGGTCGATGTACTCCTTGTAAGAGCGCAGTACCTGCGCCATAAAACGGCTGCCGGTGGCATTATAGATGATTTCATGAAAACCGGTATTGATTTCCAGAACCTTTTTCTCATCCTGGCGCACCGTATAAAACTCCATCAAATCGCACTGATCCTGCAAATTGCGAATCTCGTCTTCGGTGATTCTGTTTACCGCCCATTCAACGCAAAGGATTTCCAGCGCTTTGCGCACTGCATAAATGTCCTCGATATCCTGCTTGGTAAAGCCTTTTGCAAAACAGCCCCTGTTTGGAATGTAGTCAATCAGCCCTTCATTTTCTAACTGCTTAAACGCCTCTCTGATTGGCGTTCTGCTGACCTTCAGCTCTGACGCAATCTGGGTTTCCTTGATTTTTTCTCCGATTTTGTACTCTCCTTTAAGGATTCGGTCTCGGATAATATCTGCGATTTCATCAGTCAGTGAAAATACGTTAGAATAGTTGTTGCTGCCGGTCATTTGGTTCTCCTTGTTCTTAAAAATTCCTCTATCCTTAGTTATATCACTACAGAATATGATTTTCAAGTACTTGTGTGTGGAAATCGAAATCTTTTATCTGCAAATAGTATTCTGCAGAGTCCACAAGGGCTTTCATCGGGCAAAGTCCGATAATTTCAGTACCGGTTACCACAACGCCGTATCTCGCAGCTTCGGATTTTACCATCTCGGTTACTCTGTAAAGCGGTGTCTGCTCATAGTTGGTCATATTGATGGAAACCTGCGCATACTTCTTGCCGGTCACTTCGTCCTCAATTTCAAAGCCCATAGCTTTTACGCATTTGAGACCGCCGTCTTTTTCTCTGATGACGCCCGCAATATTCTTTGCAACCTGCACATCGTCGGTATTTAAGTTCAGGTTATATGCAACGAGAGGCGGTCTTGCGCCCACAGCCATAACCCCTGCAGTCGGGTGAATTTTTCTGCCGCCGAAATCCGGTTCCCAGTCAGGCTCCTGCACTTTTTCCGCCATGCCCTCGAACTGACCTTTTCTGATCTTCACAAGGTTCTGTCGCTCCGGTCTTTGTGCGGAATATTCGTAAAGGAAAACCGGCACGCCTGCTTCGTCCGCAATTCTTGCGCCGACCACTTTGGAAAGTTCCACGCAGTCCTCAGTGGTGCAGTCCTTGATAGCAAGGAAAGGCATTACGTCTACTGCCCCCATTCTCGGATGCTCACCCTCATGCTTTGTCAAATCAATCAGCTCAGCCGCTTTTTTCACCAGCTTTACACTGGCTTCTTCTACGCCCTTTGCGTCGCCGATATAGGTGATAACAGTTCTGTTGTGGCTCTCGTCGGAGCTGTAGTTAAGCAGGGTGCAGCCCGGTGTGGTTCTGATCTGATCCACACATGCCTCTATGACGTCAGTTCTTCTGCCCTCGCTGATATTTGGAATACTTTCGATAATCTGTGCCATTTCTATTCTTTCTCCTTCTATGGTTAAATTTTACAATTTCTTAAAATTAAAGCACTGCAGCCACTTCGTTATAAAGGCTGCTGGCAATTTTGTCCGCTTCATCGAACATCTTCTGTCCTTCCTCTGCAAAAAACTTCGCTTTCGCTTCGTCCTTTACGCCGGGCAGGTTGATTTTTACGTTGAGCCATGCCCCTTTGATACAGCCGGTCAGGTTCAAAATCGCTACGCCCAAATCGCTTGCCGCATTGGGATTCGACTTTCCAATCATGGTCTTTGCAGTCATCAGACCCTCGTAGCCCAGCTCCATGGTGCGGAAAGGCACTTCCGTTGCAACCAGTGTGCCGTCTGCGATTGCCTGCTTTCTCGCCGCCTTTTCCTCATCGGTATTTTTCGGCATTTTAAAGGCCGCCGAAACAAGATTAAAAGCCTCGGTGTCCTTATCTACAGCCGCCATTAGCTCTGCGTAAAGGGCTGCGCCCTTTTCCTTTGCCGCCTTGCAAACTTCCTGACAGTCCGCATATTTTTCTTTGCCGATGGTAAGGTCTGCCACCATCATAAACAAAGCTGCGCCCTGCGCCCCTGCCAATGCGCTGACAGAGCCGCCGCCCGGCGCCGGTGCGTCTGATTTCAAAACGTCCAGATATTCTTTTACCTGCATATCGATTAATTTCATGCTACTACCATTCCTTTCTTAATTACCTGCAATGCCAGATTTGAGCCGAATCTGTAGCAAAGCATATCCATGTCGGGGGCATCCCAGATGACTAAATCGCCCTGCTTGCCGACCTCCAGCGTTCCCACCAGATCGCCTTTTCCGATGGCACAGGCAGGGTTGATGGTTACCGCCGTTAAGACTTCCTCCGGCAGCATGCGGTATTTGATACATGCCAAATTCATGACAAACTGCAGATTCAGTGACGGGCAGGAACCCGGATTAAAATCGGAAGCCGCTGCCACAGGAATCCCCATTTCAATCATCTTCCGTACCGGTGCAAACTCTGCGCCCAGATAAAAAGATGTCGCCGGCAGACACATGGCGGTCACGCCGCCCTTTGCAAGAGAAGCAAGACCCGCTTCATCTATAGCAATTAAATGCTCACAGCTGGCAGCTCCCATTTCGCCCGCCAGAACGCTGCCGCCGATTGCCTCAATCTCATCGGCATGGATTTTCAGCCCGAAGCCCAGCTCCCTTGCCTTTTCCAGATAAGTTTTACTCTGGTCATAATTAAACACCGAGTCTTCGGTAAAAATGTCCGCATAGTCCGCCAAATTATGTTCCTTTACATAAGGCATCAGCCGGGTGCAGAGCATGTCGATAAACTTGTCTGCGCCGCCTTCTATCTCTTTATATTCCTCCGGAATGGCATGGGCGCCCATGAAAGTGGATACCACGTCCATCGGGTGATCTTCGTTCAGTTTTTTCAGCACTTCCAGCATTTTTACTTCTGTATCAAAGTCCAGCCCATAGCCGCTCTTTGCTTCACAGGTAGTCACGCCCAGCCCCATCATTTCATCGAGAAAGCCTTCGGTTTTATCGTAAAGCTCCTCAAAAGATGCGGCTCTGGTTTTTCTCACGGTATCCAGAATGCCGCCGCCTGCCCGCAGAATGTCCAGATATCCTGCGCCTTTCAGCTTCATAGGAATTTCGTGCTGGCGGTAGCCTCCAAATACCATATGGGTATGGCCCTCCACCAGTCCCGGTGTCACCAGTCTGCCCTCTGCATCGATGACAGTATCCGTGGTTTCCGCTCCCTTTGGCAAAGCGCCGCCTGCAGTAATCTCTCTGATGATTCCGTCCTCGATAAAAATCGCTGCGTCCTGCAGTTTCAGATTCTCGGCCTGCTTTTCACCCCCGTGGCTGAAACTGCCTACGGGAGTCTGCAGTAGACCGATATTTTTTATAAGTAATGTCGCCATTTCTATCTCCTGTTGCATGTGCCGTCCGCCCACTCTGCCGCATGTTGACAAATTTCCGCTTTTTGATGTTTTTTGTCAACAAATCTGAAAATCTACGCCTTCTTTTCAGCTGTTTTTCCACGAAAATTTGACAAAATTGACAAATTCCTGAGATTTTGTCAATTTTGGCAACGTTTTCACTGCAAAACATTGCCAAATCGGACATTATTTTTGATTTCTGTCAATTTTGTCAATGTTTACAGCAATATCATAAGACTTTCAACTTCATTTGTTGCCAAAAACCGGACAATTCAAGATTTTTGTCAACGTTCTGTCTCATGAGGCATCCCAGGGCAGGCAGCGCTGCTTCCTAAAATTTTATTTCACAAATTTATCTACGGTTGCTGCCACCAGTTCATCGTCAGTCAGGAACGGAATTGTGATATGTCCTTTCCCTGCGTAGTTTTTATTGTATTCAACGGAAGTGGTCAGGGCGTTTTCGTTTCTTGCCCAGTTTCTTCTGGCAACGCCGCCCATTACATCCCACATCATAGCGGATTTGATGATTTCATCTACTCTTTCGGAGCCGTCAAGAAGCAGTCCAAAGCCGCCGTTGATGGCTTTTCCGATTCCGACACCGCCGCCGTTATGGAGTGCGCAGAGGGACATGCCTCTTGCTGCATTTCCTGCAAAGCACTGTACCGCCATATCTGCCATTACATTGGAACCGTCCTTGATATTGGAAGTTTCTCTAAACGGGGAATCTGTGCCGGATACGTCGTGGTGGTCTCTGCCCATCATGATAGGGCCGCACTTACCTTCTCGAACCAGCTTGTTAAATGCCAGTGCAATATCCCGTCTGCCCTCTGCGTCCTGATAGAGGATTCTCGCCTGTGTTCCAACGACCAGCTTGTTTTTCTTTGCGTCACGAATCCAAACCCAGTTGTCTCTGTCCTGTGCCCGTCTTTCCGGATTGATACAATCCATCGCCGCTTTGTCTGTAGCGTCCAAATCCTCCGGCTTTCCTGACAGGCAGACCCATCTGAACGGGCCGTAGCCGTAGTCAAAGAGCACCGGTCCCATGATATCTTCAACATAGGACGGCCAAATAAATCCGTCTTTATCGTCGTAGCCGTTCTTGGAAATTTCCTTAATTCCTGCGTCGTACATCGCTTTCATGAAAGAATTGCCGTAGTCGAAGAAATATGTACCCTTTGCAGTCAGCGCTTTGATTGCCTTGTAGTGCCTGTGGAGGGTCTTGTCGACTTCTTCGCAGAACTTATCTCTGTCCTCGTGGAGCAGCGCAGTTCTTTCCTCAAAGGTCATGCCCACCGGGCAGTAACCGCCGTTATATACATTGTGGCAGCTGGTCTGGTCTGACAACAAATCGATGTGGAAATCTTTTTCGGCAGCCGCTTCCAAAAGGTCTACGATGTTGCCGTGATATGCGATGGAAATGCTTTCTTTTGCTGCAATTTTCTCGCTAGCCAGCTTGAAAATCTCGTCGATGTCGTCCATGATTACGTCAACCCATCCCTGGTCGTGGCGGGTGACAATTCTGGAATAGTCCACTTCTGCAAAAATGCCTACGGCACCGGCAATATTAGCAGCCTTCGGCTGTGCGCCGCTCATGCCGCCAAGACCGGAAGATACAAATGTGTGACCCTGCAAATCGCCCTGCTCTGCTACGCCCAGATATTTTCTGCCTGCATTTAAAATAGTATTGAATGTGCCGTGTACGATACCCTGCGGTCCGATATACATCCAGCCCCCTGCGGTCATCTGTCCGTAGTTTGCAACGCCCATTTCCTCGGCGATTTCCCAATCATCGAGATTGTCGTACATGCCAATCATCATGGAATTGGTGATGATAACTCTCGGCGCTTCCGGCTTTGATGGAAATAATCCCAGCGGGTGACCCGATTCCACAACCAGAGTCTGGTCTTCTATCAGTTCTTCCAGATATTTTTTAATCAGTCTGTACTGCAGCCAGTTCTGGCAGACCTGACCGGTTTCGCCGTAAGTTACCAGCTCGTAAGGATAAAGGGCTACTTCAAAGTCCAAATTATTTTCAATCATAACCTGAAAAGCTTTTCCGGCAAGGCACTTGCCTTTGTACTCATCAATCGGTTTGCCGTAAAGTCTGCCCTCCGGTCTGTATCTGTAGGCATAAATTCTGCCGCGGGTTGTCAGTTCTTCCATAAATTCCGGCGCCAGCTTTTCGTGAAGCTCCTCCGGCACATAGCGCAGTGCGTTTTTCAGCGCAATTTTGGTCTGCTCCTTAGTCAGTCTGAATCCTCTGTCCGGCGCTCTTCTGATTCCCTCTGCAAAAGCCGGATAATCCGGATATTCGTTTCCCAGTTTGATGGTCATAGCGCCCTCAATGGTCTTGTTGTCTAACATTCTTTTCCCCTCCATTTATTTCAAAGTTACTACTTTTTCTACTGCTTCAAGCAGGCTGTTATCCTTTACCATCTGCTCAAACTTCGCCAGTTCATCGTGCATGATGATATCACTGTCGATTGGCTCAGAAATAGTTCTGATATAGTCGTAAGCAGCTCTGGTCGCCGGCGCCAGATTTTCAATACTGCTTTCGCCGATTTCCTGTCTCAGCCAGATACCCTGTGCTGCCGCTGCGATTTCAATGCTGAGAACCTTCTGCGCATTATCCAGCACCATGGCTGCCGTTCTTGCGGAAGTCGTTCCCATCGATACGTGGTCTTCCTGATTGCCGGAGGACGGAATGGAATCCACACAAGCCGGGTGGTCGTAGACTTTGTTCTCAGAAACCATGGACGCCGCTGCGTACTGGGCAATCATAAAGCCGGAGCAGACACCGCCGTGCTTTGTCAAAAATCCCGGAAGTCCCTCGGAAAGGGCTGGGTTAATCAGTCTCTCCGCTCTCCGCTCGGAAACGTCAGCAAGCTCGGAAATAGCCATCTTCATAAAGTCAAATGCCAGCGCCATAGGCTGCCCGTGGAAATTTCCGCCGGAAATGACTTCGTCTTCGTCAGGGAACACAATCGGGTTATCGGTTACCGCATTGATTTCCCTGGAAACTGCGTTATATACATATTCCAGTGCATCTCTGGTTGCGCCGTGAATCTGCGGAATGCAGCGCAGAGAATATGGGTCCTGCACCTTGGTCGGCTGCACTTCCATAGCATTTTTACTGCCGGAAAGCAATGTGCGCAGGTTTTCTGCTACAATTTTCTGACCCTGATGGCCTCTGACATCCTGCACCTTGTGGTCATAAGCCTTTGTGATTCCGTGAAGGGCCTCCGAAGTCATGGCCGTTGCAAGATCTGCAATTTTCAAAAGGTTCATGGCGTCCCAAAGAACATTGACGCCTACTGCGGTCATCATCTGGGTTCCGTTATTTAAAGCAAGGCCTTCCTTTGCGGCAAGCTCTACAGGGGTAATGCCTTCTGCTTCCATAGCCACCTTTGCGTCTACGATTTCGCCTTTATATTCCACTTTGCCAAGACCGATCAGCCCAAGGGCGATGTGGGAAAGAGGCGCAAGATCGCCGGAAGCGCCCAAAGAACCTTTTCTTGGAATCACCGGGTGAATGCCTGCATTTAACATATCCAGCAGGGTCTGAATAGTAGACAGACGGATACCGGAATTTCCTCTGGAAAGCGCATTGCAGCGCAGCAGCATAGCCGCTCTTACAAATTCTCTCGGATAAGGTTCGCCAAAGGTGCAGGTGTGACTGATAATCAGGTTTTTCTGCAAATCTGTCGTCTCTTCTTTAGAAATCAGTACATTTGAAAACTTTCCGAAACCGGTCGTCAGTCCATAGATGACTGCGCCGTCTTCCAGCTTCTTCTCGATGTAGGCTCTCGCCTTGTTTACTGCCTCCTTCGCCTGTGGTGCGATTTCGACTTTTTCATTTCCGCGGCATACGCCGATAACCTCTTCTACCGTAAGGTCACGTCCGTTAATCAAAACTGCCATGGTTTCACTCCTATCTTTTCATTTCTTTTTTGTTATAATTATTCTTTTTTAAGCATAATCATACTTTTCTCATCTCTTGTTTTTGCACCCTTATTATACAGTTTTTTTGCCCGATACGCTACACTTTTTTGCGAAAAATCGTTGATTTTTTAGGGTTTTTCTTTGTTTTTAATGTAATTTTCTTCCAGAAAATGGATATATTTTTTCACGTTATTCTTCTAAAGTTTTATCCCTTTACTATGTATATTTATTAAATTCAGAATCTTGATTCTTCATTTTCGTTGAAAAATCAGTCACCAGAAAAGGTCGCTTTCCTCTTTTTTCCCATCAGAAGAAAAAAGAGAAGAAATTTTAGGAAATTCTTTAGAAATTTTCATATTTATACAGAAGAAAACGTGCTATACTATAGTTACTGATTAAATTGGGAGGCAAAAACATGATTAGAGTAAAAAAGGGGATTGGTATTATAACGGCTATTATCTTAGCTGTGATTTTTACGGCGGCAACTTTGCACCTTACGGCGACAGAAGCCCATGCCGGCACTTACACCGGCAAGTACTGGCTCAAGGTCAATGAGCAGCAAAACGTAGTCACCGCTTACAAGAAAATTGACGGCAAATGGAAGCCTATTCGTGCCATGCTTTGTTCCACCGGTCTTAACGGCGCTACACCCAAGGGGACTTTTTACACCCAGGGAAGATGGAACTGGGGCGAGCTGATGAACGACGTGTACGGGCAGTACTGCACCCACATCACCGGCGACATTCTGTTCCACTCGGTTTACTACACGGAGCGGTTTGACAAGGCTTCGCAGGTTACCAGCCAGTTCAACATGCTGGGGCAGTCTGCATCCCACGGCTGCGTGCGCCTTTCCGTCGTCGACGCAAAATGGATTTACTATAACTGCAAAATCGGCACAAAGGTGACCATTTACCGCAGCAAAGATCCGGGCCCTCTGGGAAAGCCTGCACCGCTGAAGGTTTACACCGGCCGTTACAAATACTGGGATCCGACTGATCCGGACCCTGCAAATCCGTACTATATCATAGACCCGCCGACCATCAGGGTTTCTCCAAATAAGCCGCTGACGGTGCAGTATGGCAAGAAAAACTATAACCTGAAAAGCTATGTCTACGCAAAAGACCCTAACACTTTCATGAATTTGAAAGACGATATCAAGGTTTCCAAAGTGGAACGCTACTCCTCCAAAAAAGGCGGCTACGTCAAGGAGAAATTTTCTATCAATAAGCTGGGCACTTACAAAGTCACCTACAAGGTCACCGCACCTTACGGAAAAAGCGCCAGCACCACTGTTAAAATCAAGGTCGTGGACAACCTGAAAGCACCGGTCATTTCCGGCGCAAAGAACAAGACCGTTACCTGGGGCGACAAGAATGCGGTAAAAGGCGTCACTGCAAAACAGGCTTCCGCCGGCCGCACCAAGGCGATAAAGGTTTATATCAAAGCGCCGGGCGCAAAGAAATACAAGATTTACTCCTACCAGAGCGCAAAGAACTACCGCTTTGCAAAGACCGGCAAATACTCGGTAAAATATATCGTCAAAAATAAATACGTCCCTTACAAAGAGGCGAAAAAAATCATCACCATTACGTCCAAAAAAGGCGCTGTCAACAAGGACCCACAGCTGAATCTGCCTGCAGACTTTGAAGCCGCCCTCATCGGCACTGACGGCAGCTGCACTGCACCCCTTGCGATACAGCCCGGCGTGCAGACCGACCTGATTACCGAAATCACCGCCGTCCATAACGGCAAAGATGTGACCGCTAAACTGCAAATCGCTATAAAAGGACCATCCGATACAGCTTTCCGGACAGTGACAGCAGAAGAAGCAGCCGCATGGATTTTCGAGAGCGAGGGCGAATACCAAATTAAATACTCCGTAAAAAATGCTTACACACCTTATCAAACCGTAAGTAAACTCGTACTGGTGAACGTGACCGCAGAGATTTGAATTTAGGCTTTGGTGGATTTCAAAAGGGCACATCTCGAATTTGAGATATGCCCTTTCGTTACCCGTATTTTAGTCCCATTTTGTCCTTTTTATATAAAAGAGAGAGGATTCGTTTTATGGATTTTAAAAAAATATCAATTATCATTATTGAAGCTATCGTTCTCGGTTACCTTATGCACTATTACGTATTCTGCGAACTTCTCACTCGATTTATATCAACCGAAAATCCACTGTATTTTCCAGTCATGTGGTTTTCACTTTTCTTTTGTATCGCATGTTTTTCAGTATTAGGTTACATCGTGCTTTATCACAAAATACCGAGATATTTATATTTTTCGTTAATAGTTCTTTACGCTGTACTTCTTTTTATCACCCTTTTCGGCCGCTCCGCACTCCATGCAAAATTTATCTGGAATCCAGCCGACTCTTTTGCGGCATTGAGCGAGCCGGAGATGAAACTGCAAAGTCTGTTGAATTTTCTTTGCTTTGTTCCGATAGGCTATTTCTTTAGAAAAATAAAATTTCACATCATGATTTGCAGCGCCATCTTCCTGTCTTTTGCGTTGGAACTTATACAATCCCTTACTGCACGAGGATTCTTTGACACCTTTGATATTATTCTATACGTTGCCGGAATCACTGCCGGCTATGGAATAACAAAACTGTTAAAATTAGAACTATTGGTTGAATCGAAACTAAAATCTTAGTCTGCGTGCCAACTTCAATCAATTATTTTCAAATTCTTGCGACCGCCTCCTCAAATCCGCCAACTTCAATGAGATTTTCACCAAATCCTGCACGCTACCTGTGCCATACGCCAACTCTAACGTTTTTCTAAACAGATATTGCGCCGCTACCGTCGATTCAAGGAACTTTACGCAATTCCCAGCTAAAATCACTTTGATGTTGGCACTTCTTCAGGGTGCAACGCAATAATCCAGAAAAACCATGCTGAAGTTGGCACGGGCACGGGGCAAGAAAACAAGGGCTGCGCCTTAACGGAAATAACCGTTAGGGCGCAGCCCTTTGCTTTTACCAATTAGATTTACTTTTCCGCATCTTTGATTGCTGCCTGCGCCGCTGCAATTCTTGCGATTGGCACACGGTAAGGGGAGCAGGATACATAATCAAGTCCGGTTCTGTGGCAGAACTCGATACTTCTCGGATCGCCTCCATGCTCACCGCAGATACCCAGTTTGATGTTCGGACGGGTTTGTCTGCCCTTTTCTACTGCCATCTTCACCAAAAGACCTACGCCCTCCTGGTCAATCGTCTGGAATGGATCATCAGACAGAATACCTTTATCCTCATATTCCTTAATCAGTTTTCCTGTATCATCACGAGAGAAACCGAAGGTCATCTGCGTCAAATCGTTGGTACCGAAGGAGAAGAATTCAGCTTCTTCTGCAATCTGGTCTGCCGTCAAAGCAGCTCTTGGCACTTCAATCATTGTACCGATGTGATACTTCATCTGACTGCCTGCCTCTTCTTTGCAAGCGTCAGCAGTTTTTACAACAGTCGCTTTTACATCAGCGATTTCAGCCTTGCTGCCTACCAGCGGGATCATGATTTCTGGCACGATATCTACACCTTTTTCAGCAGCAACTTCAATGGCTGCTTCCATAATAGCACGAGTCTGCATTTCTGCGATTTCCGGATAAGTTACAGCAAGTCTGCAGCCACGGTGTCCCAGCATTGGATTGAACTCATGAAGTTCGCTGGCTGTCTGCGCCAGTTTTTCATACGGAATACCGGTATGAGCCGCAAGTTCTCTGGTGTCTTCCTCAGTCTGCGGCAGGAATTCGTGGAGCGGCGGGTCTAACAGACGAATGGTCACCGGCTTATCTTCCATCACTTCGTACATTCCCTTAAAGTCGGACTTCTGGAACGGCAGCAGTTTTGCCAGCGCAGTTCTTCTTTCTTCCTCAGTTTCCGCTAAAATCATCTGGCGAATTGCCGGAATTCTTTCTTCTTCAAAGAACATGTGCTCCGTTCTGCAAAGGCCGATTCCCTCTGCGCCAAATGCCAGTGCCTGCGCTGCGTCCTTTGGATTATCAGCATTGGTGCGAACTTTCAGCTTGCGGATTTCGTCTGCCCAGCTCATCACCTTGCCAAAATCTCCGGAAAGCTCCGGCTGCACCGTCGCAATCTGTCCTCTGTATACGGTACCGGTAGAACCGTTTAAGGAAATATAATCCCCCTCTACCAGCTTGTCTGTTCCAATGGTTAAAGACTTTGCAGCCTCGTCTACGATAATTTCTGAGCAGCCTGCAACGCAGCACTTACCCATACCTCTTGCTACAACCGCTGCATGGCTGGTCATACCGCCTCTGGCAGTCAAAATACCCTCAGCAGCAACCATGCCCGCAAGGTCTTCCGGTGAAGTTTCCTGTCTTACGAGGATTGCCTTTTCGCCGGATTCCACAGCTGCCTCTGCGTCGGAAGCTGTGAAATAAATTTTTCCTGTTGCAGCGCCCGGTGATGCAGGAAGTCCCTTTGTCAGCGTTTCCGCTGCTTTTTCAGCCTTTGCGTCAAAAGTCGGGTGCAGCAGCTGGTCAATCTGCGCCGGGTCGATACGTTCAACAGCAGTTTCCTTTGTAATCAGACCCTCACCGACCATGTCGACAGCCACCTTAATTGCTGAAACGGCAGTTCTCTTTGCCGCTCTGGTCTGCAGCATGAAAAGTTTTCCTCTTTCTACGGTAAACTCCATATCCTGCATATCTTTATAGTGTTTTTCCAAAATTTCCGCAATACGTGCAAAATCCTTATATACCTCCGGGAACGCCTCTGCCATTTCTGCAATCGGCTTCGGTGTACGAATGCCCGCAACTACGTCTTCACCCTGAGCATTGACCAGGAATTCGCCGTAAAGCTTGTTATTCCCCGTTGCCGGGTCTCTTGTAAAGGCTACGCCTGTGCCGGAGGTATCTCCCATGTTACCGAATACCATGGACTGCACGTTTACTGCAGTGCCCAGCTTGTCGGAAATTCTGTTGAGCTTTCTGTAAAGAATGGCTCTGTCGTTATTCCATGAACGGAATACCGCCTTGATTGCTTCCATCAGCTGATCTTTCGGATCCTGCGGAAAATCTCTGCCTACGGCTTTTTTTACTAAAGCTTTGTAGCCTACGATAATTTCTTTTAAATCGTCAGTGGTTAAATCCACATCATATTCTGCGCCTACTTTTTCTTTCTGTCCATCAAAGATGACATCGAATTCACTCTTTGGGATTTCCAGTACGACATCACCGAACATCTGAATGAAACGGCGGTAGCTGTCATAAGCAAAACGGTCGTTTTCTGTCAGCTTGGCCAAACTTTCCACAGTTTCATCGTTAAGACCCAGATTCAAAATGGTATCCATCATGCCCGGCATGGAAAATACAGAACCGGAACGAACAGAAACCAGCAGCGGATTTTCCTTATCTCCGAATTTTTTCTCGGTTACCGCCTCAAGTTCTGCCAGTTTTTCGTAAATTTCCTCGATGATGTCGTCGCCAATCTTGCGACCCTCTTCATAGTACCGGGTGCAGGCTTCGGTAGTTACCGTAAAGCCGTAAGGAACCGGCAGGCCGATTCTGGTCATCTCTGCCAGATTAGCGCCTTTGCCTCCCAAAAGGCTTCTCATGTCCTTGGACCCTTCACTGAATGAATAAACAAATTTTCCCATGTGCTTTTCCTTTCCCGCGTACTATCTCCTAATCTCATCGACGCATTATAAATATTTGCCTACATTCTAATCTTTACGTAAATTAAAAACAATAGCTTTCCCGAAAGTTTTTAGAAAAGAAAGAAATTTTGATTTTAACTTTAAAAAGGAAACTTTTTATTATCCATATATTAACAGTTTATCCTTATCCAGGAAATTTCTTCTTGCTTTCTGCCGTGTAGTGGAATATAATAGCAGTATAGGAATAATATTCCACAAATATAGAAAGGAGGAAGTAAATGACAGAAAACAAGCTGCTGACAGCAGCTGAACCCAAAAGAACTTATCAGGACAGTATCTTTCGCATGCTGTTTTCGGAAAAAGAAAATGCCATCGAACTTTTTAATGCACTGGAGGGAACTGACTATGGCCCCGACACCGAAGTGCGATTTATGACCTTAGACGATGTCATTTATCACGGCATCAAAAATGATCTCAGCTACGAAATTGCCGTTGCATATCTGGTATTCGGAGAACAGCAAAGCACTATATCTGCTAATATCCCTCTGCGCATGCTCCGCTATCTGGCAAACAATATCGCAATACTTTTAGACAGCAGAGCATATTTCAGACAAGGACAGGTGAAGATTCCTACGCCTCAGTTTTTTGTTATCTATACAGGAAGCGAACCGTGGAATGTGGAGGAGCTGCGACTATCGTCCAGCTTTTTAGGCGAGCCAAAAGAAAATTCCGTGGAATTAGTAGTAAAAGTCATTAAAGTGGTGTACAATGAGGGAGAAGAAGAGGAAGCAAATAGAAACCCTGTTCTGCAGAAAAGTGCAAAGCTGAGAGAGTACGGTATCTTTGTCCGATATGTGAAAGACGGCCTCGCTGCAGGAAAGGACCGAAAAGAAGCAGTCGGCGCTGCTGTAGAACGCTGCCTCAAAGAGAACATCCTGGCGGATTTTCTGAAAACCCATAGTGCGGAGGTGGAAAAGATGGCATGGCATAGTATCAGCATAGAAGAATACATAGAAATCAGAGCGGAAGAAGCGGCAGAAATTGCTGCGGAGAAAGCTGCAAAAGAAGCGACTGCGGAAACCACGGAAAAAGTCTCCAAAGAAACCCTGGAGCAAACCACTCTTTCCAATATCCGGTCTTTAATGAAAAATCTCCACCTGGATCTTGAGCAGGCCATGGACAGTCTGGATATCTCCGAAACAGACAAACCGAACTATCGAAAACTAATAGAACTTGCAGATCACTAAAACAAAACGCTGAGGGGAATATCACTTTCCCTTCAGCGTTTTCAGCATTTTTATACTTTCTATTCTCTGGCTTCTGCAGCTTTTGCGTGCCCCTCAAGACCTTCCCCGTATGCCATTCTGGCAACCAGCGGAGCGATTGCCTTTGAGGCCTCCGGCGTCATGCTCTGGTGGGTGCAGGTTTTCAGGAATGTGCCGACCCAAACACCGCCGGTATAGCGCGCTGCTTTCACAGTCGGCAAAGTGTGGTTGGTTCCCGACGCATAGTCCCCAAAGACTTCTGCCGTATTTCCTCCGATGAACAGAGAGCCGTAGTTATATAAATCCCTGATGATAGAATCCGGATTTTCAATGTTCACTTCTAAGTGTTCCGGCGCATACTCATTGGACATTTCTACCGCTTCATCCAGCGAATCCACCACCAGCACTTCTCCAAAATCCTCCCAGGATTTTTTTGCAATTTCCGCAGTAGAAAGCACCTTTAGCTCCGCTTCCACATCTTTGATGACCTGTTTTCCAAAGGCTTCATCGGTGGTTACTAAAATTCCCTTTGCATTAGGGTCATGCTCCGCCTGCGCCAGAAGGTCGGCTGCGATGGTTTTGCTGTCCGCTTTTTCGTCGGCAATGACCAGAACCTCGCTAGGCCCGGCCACAAAGTCAATTCCAATCTGACCGTAGCACTGACGTTTCGCCTCTGTTACATAGCGGTTTCCAGGCCCTACAATCATGTCGACAGCCTCTATTTCCTCAGTTCCGTAAGAAAATGCGGCAACAGCCTGCGCTCCGCCTACTGCGTAAATCTCATCAGCTCCCGCCAGATCCATGGCAACCAGCGTCTTATAGTGAATCCTGGAAGTTCCCTTTACGGTAGGTGAACATGCTGCAACACGCTTTACGCCTGCTACCTTTGCCGGTGTAATCAGCATCAGGGCAGTGGAATAAAGTGGATAACCGCCTCCGGGAACATAGCAGCAGCAGGAGGATACAGGAATGATTCTGTGTCCCAAATAAATCCCCGGCTGCGGGCTGAAATTCTCCAGCTCGGTCATGGTTCTTCTCTGCGCCGTCGCAAATTTTTCTATGTTGGATTTTGCCATACGAAGGTCGGAAAGTTCCTGCTCCGTAATCTGCTCATAGGCTTCTTCAATCTCCTCACGGCTGATTCGCAGCACATCTCTATGGCAGTCGTCAAATTTCTCGTTATATTCATGAAGCGCTGTATCGCCACGCCGGCATACATCATCGATAATTGCGGTCACACTGTCACGGAGAGCCCGATTGTCTTCGGCAGTTCTCTCCTTGGATTTCTTCAAAATTTTCATCTTAGAATATACCTCTTTTTTTGCAATTTACTACATTAACATATTAAAGCACAAAGGTGCTTGTTGTCAAGAGGTTCCACAATAAAAAAGGAGCCTAAACGACTCCTTTATCATTGTTTTTTAATTAGTCTGCAACGTAAGGCAGTAATGCAACGATTCTTGCTCTTTTGATTGCAGTGGTAACTTCTCTCTGATGTACAGCGCAAGTTCCAGTGATTCTCTTAGGCAGAATTTTACCTCTTTCAGTGATATACTTCTTGAGTTTTTCTGTATCCTTGTAATCGATTGCTTCTGTTTTATCAGCGCAGAACTGGCATACTTTCTTTCTTCTCATGCCACCACGTCTTCTATCCATCATGGTTCTTATCTCCTTTCCTTAGAATGGAACGTCTTCATCGATTGCCTGGAATGAATCCGGCATCTCTTCCGGCATACTATTGCCGGCCGGCTGATTGTTAAAGCCGGAAGAAGCGTTCTGTCTCGGTGCGAAATTGCCGCTGCTCTGCGGTCTGTCGCCCCACTCTAAAAATTCTACTCTGTCTGCCACAACGTCGGTTGTGTAAACAGTGACGCCGTCTTTGTTCTGATAGCTTCCGGTCTGGATTCTACCCTGAACGCCGACTAATCTGCCCTTTGCCAGGTACTTTTCGCAGTTTTCCGCCTGCTTACCGAAAACGGTAACGCGGGGGAAGTCCGTCTGTTTCTCGCCGCCTGCTCTTACAGGTCTGTCAATAGCAACGGTAAAAGTTGCAACTGCCATCTGTGTGCTTGCGGTATATCTGACTTCCGGGTCACGGGTAAGTCTTCCGATTAGAACTACACTATTCATTAACTACACCCCATTCCTTATCTTGCGTCTTTGTTGATGATGATGTGTCTCATTACATCGTCAGAGATTCTCAGTCTTCTGTCCAGTTCCTTAGGTAACTCTGTGCTTGCTGCGAACTCGATTACAACGTAATAACCTTCGTTCTTCTTCTGAATCGGGTAAGCAAGTTTTCTCATTCCCCAAGTGTCTACTTTCTGAACTTCTCCGTCAGCTGCAATGATTCCCTGTACTTTCTCAACTGTAGCTTCCTTCTTAGCTTCTTCTAAAGTAGGATCGATAATGAACATAACTTCATAATTTGTCATTGGTTTCACCTCCCTATGGACTAAATGGCGTAAGCTTTCTGCCTACGCAGAGATTTGCACAAAAGCGTACCTATTTAGTATACCACAAATCCTTGAAAATGCAAGGATTTTTTTATATCAGAAAATCTTTCAGAAAATCCTTCAAAAATTCATCAGAGAAAATTCGTAAGATTTCGTTAAACCACTTCTCCATCATGCCTACATCACATAGCTTTCCGCATTAGCAATTTTAGAGGATTTTAGCTTGTCTAAAAGTCCCAGCTCCTCTACTTCTCCGATTTGGCCCACATCTTCGCTGACCGCAGATACCGCACTTTCCTGTTCCGGACTGCATACTACCTTTGCACAGTCATGCAGCGTCAGCTTTTCCAAAATAGTCTCCGCCTTTACGTCGCTGTCAATAACTACCTTTAGTACATCGCAAATCTCGATTCCGTCCGGGCAACTGTCAAGAAGCGGCTGGTCGACTTTCACTCTCAATTTATCCGATAGCAGACGTCCGCCCTTTACCACTTTCAGTTCCTGATATACCGCCCCGATTTTGAGGAAGTCTTCTTTCTGCGATTCTGTCACAGTTACCGTTCCTGTAACCTCAAGTCTGTCAATTTCTCTCGCAAAAGTCCCCATATCTGCTTCTCTGTCAGCACACAAATCTCCGTAAACAAAAAGGCTGCCGCCATGCTTTTGCAGCAGGAAATCATTCAGCTGCGCATCTCCGTAGATTAGTTTCATTCCATCCGGCACTGTCACATATTCTGTCTGCAGGTTGAAGATTTTCGTAGACTCTTCTATCATGGATTCCGGCAAAATCAATCTTGGCGTTACAATCTGCACCTTCTTTTCTATGAGCTTTTTTAAATCCACAGATTCACTGCAAATAACCGTTTCCCCATTGACGTAATACCGCCCTTCCTCCTCGGCACGCAAAGTGAAAAGTCTGTCTATCATAAGTGTATCTTCCAGCACAGTGTATCCGTCCGGATAAATTTCTGTTGCGCCGTCAATCTGAATCCGGCTCAAAAGTCCGCTCAAACTCTTTGGCATCTGCAAAGTGCCTGCAACTACAATCTTTTGATAAGCCTTGAGTGCCGCCTCTGCTCCTGCTTCTACTTTCAAACAGCCGTTGACTATCAGCATGCTGTTTTCCTCTACTATCGTATCCGCTGTAATCTCAAAATCTCCATTTACAACATTCACATCTATATCTGCATCATCGTCAACCTCCACTGTTAAACCACAGTTTTGAACTACCGGCAGTTTTGCAAGAATTCCTCTGCTGCGCCCGCAGACCAGCAGAATCTCCGCATTGATAATGATGGACTCATAGCCGCTGTATGCCTCCTCCTGCATTCTTCTTGTGTCGCATATGCAAGCGTTAATAATAAAATTCTTCATTTAAATTTTCTCCTTTCAGACATCTTTTCCACACTTCAAATTAAAAAGTTTTACCTCCCATCACCAAGTCCCTTGCGAAGGTGTTTTCTGGCTTCATGAAGCTTTGCACGCACTGTGCCCGCCGGCATATGCAGCATATCCCCGATTTGTCCCGAGGTATAGCCGTGCAAATACCGAAGTACAAAAATCCGCCGTTCCGGTTTTGGAAGCTGCATCAGCAGTTCGCCCCACTCTACCATAAACATTTCCTCTGACAGCTCTGCCGCCTGAGTTTCCGGAAAGCTGTCCACTGACAGCTCCCACTTTTTTCGGCGAACATAGTCAATATGCAGATTTTTTACGGTTCGGTAAAGCCATGCCCGCTGCTGGCTTTCGTTAAGACCCGCTAAAACGTCTTCATGAAGCAGTCCCCGAAGAAAGGCCTCTTGCACTAATTCTTCTGTCATTCGCTGGTCGCCGGTCATCGCCCGGCACCACTTGACCAGCTGGGGATACAGCTGTTTATAAAGCTGCTCCATCAGCTTTTCGGTATATTCTTCTGTCATTGCTTTTCCTTTCCCGGAATTCAACTGTTGCTCCGTCTTACACTTATATAACGAACCATCAGCGCAAAGTGTTGGAAAGATTTCTAAAGATTTTTCTTGTTATTTTCTTGCAAAAAGAAAAAGCCGGCAGAGTAGCATTATAACTAATCTGCCGAATATAAAATCAAATTGTTTCCTGCTTTTGCTGCTTCATCCTTGACTCTCATTAAATCTCTAATGTCCTTATTTCCAAAGCTTCTCCGGATACAGCCCTTTATCTTTCATGGACTGCAATGCGTCAACAACGCTTTGTTTATCTTCTTTATAGGTTACGCCGTACCACTTGTCATGGGAACGAAGCACCTTTACGGTCGCTTTGTTCTCTTTAATCAACTGGTCTACAACGCCAGGCAGAAAGTACTCGCCCTTGAGAGGATTTTCGACGAGAGCTTTATCCAAAAATGCCGGAAAACGCTCCTCCATTTCACGGACGAAGGACTCGGTAAAACCCCAGAAATTCATGGAAACCGTGGTCCCTTCTTCCAAATTCTGCCATGTCGCACCGTCATCTTCCGTAAACGCAATGCCACCGTCATGATACATAATTTTCGTGCGCTCCACGATGTCCAAAAGCTGGCCGTTTTCTCCCACTTCGCAAACGCCGCGGGCCACATGGCCGTTTTCAGTCAAAGTCTTTTCCAGATTATATCCTACCATGCAATAGCGGTATTTTTCATCATCTTTGGCGCTTTCCAGATAATCGTAAATGGTCTGAAATGCGCCCGGACCATAGTAATCGTCCGCATTGATAACTGCAAAAGGCCCGTCAATAAGCTTGCGTGCACTGAGCACCGCATGACAGGTTCCCCACGGCTTCACACGCTCTGCCGGAACCTGGTACCCCTGCGGAATATCTGTGAGTTCCTGAAAAGCGTACGCAACTTCCATATATTTTCCGGCCCGCTCGTCGATGAGTCTGCGGAAATCCTCTTCATTTTCTTTTTTAATGATAAAAATGACCTTCTCAAAGCCCGCCATCATAGCATCATAAAGAGAAAAATCCAAAATAATTTCCCCTTTGTCACTAATCGGGTCGATTTGCTTTAAGCCGCCATATCTGCTGCCCATGCCTGCAGCCATAATAACCAGTACCGGTTTGTTCATACCGTGCCTCCTTTGTTTTTGGTGAGTTCACCTAAGAACATTATACCAAATATCCTGCGTTTCACAAGTGCAAAACCGCCCCTATCTTCCGGAAAGAATCTGCTGCACACAGGGCTCTTCAAAAAACAAAAATATGCACAATGTCCTAAATACAGCTGTGCATATTTTTCCTGCGTACCGAACTGCAGCATAGCGATACCGCAGCAATCTGCGCCTCTAATATAAAATATCGTTATTCTTAATTTTGAGTTTCTTCGTTTTGCCCAGGCTCTGAATTCCGTTCACTATATAATCGACGAAAGCTCTGTAAATTCCCCGCGGTTCTTTATCCTGCAAATATACCAGATAGGTGTTATATTTGACCGGCTCCTCCAAAGGAAGTGCTGTAATATTTTCATTGGCAATCTGCTCTGCCGTGGACTCCGTCGCAAAGGTGATACCGTCGTCATTTGAAAGCATATTGATGAGCAAATCCCTGTCAAAAGTATTTTCAAGGACGACCTGAAACTCGGCATTTCTATCCGCATAAATCTTATGAAAATCGTCGTAAAGATTGGTCGTTTTTTCGCCTACAAGGATCGGTAAATTTGACAAATCTTCTGCCGAAATCATGCCGTGCGCTGCGATAGGATTATTTCTGTTAATAATCACCATTAAGTCCTCTTCGATGAGCGGAATATAGGTCAGATAATCCACCTTGTCTTCCGGCCGCAGCTTAACAATAGCAAAGTCCAGAGAGCCTTTTTTCAAATCAGTATAGGCACAGTAATTGTCCGAAATTCTAATGGTTCCGACTACATTTGCGCTGGCTTTGTAAAAATCCTTTACTATCGTTGAAACTCCAACGGTCCAGGAGAACGGGAACACAGCTACGTTGATGACAGCCTTTTCTGCTTCTTCATTACCGTTAAACTCCTTCATGAGAACGTCGATTGCCTCCACAACTTTTCGGGCATATTTGCAAAATCGTTCCCCGTCTTCGGTTAGATAAATATTGTGATGATCTCTTACGAAAAGTGCCGTGTTCAGCTCCGACTCAAGGGCACTGATTCGCTGCGAAATATTTGACTGTGTGACATACAAAGCCTGTGCGGCCTTTGTAAAATTTTTCTGCTTTGCAACCTCTAGCACATAATAAATCTGTCTGATCTCCATGGTATCGTCTCCTTTTGGCTCAAATCACAGATATAGCTGTCATTACTTTCGTTAATGGTGACTATCATAACCTTTAATTTCCCATCTGTCAACAAAAATATTACAATCCATGGTAAGAGAAAAACGAAAAAAGCGGCCCGCTGCCGTTTGAAAAAAGGAGGTACTATCGCCTTGAATATGCTAGAAAAAACCAGTGAAATTCTGGAAAATACCGTCGAAATCAGACGTGAAATTCATAAAAATCCGGAGATTGGATACGAACTGCCAAAAACTTTTGCTTTGGTAAAAAAAGAACTTTCCGCCTATGGCGTTGACGACATCATCTGCCCCGGCGACTGTTCCCTCGTAGGTGTCATCAAAGGCAGAAAAGGTCCCGGCAAATGTATCGGCCTGCGGTGCGATATGGACGCACTTCCCGTTTTAGAAGAAACCGGTCTTTCCTTTTGCAGTCTGACCCCCGGTGCGATGCACGCCTGCGGTCACGATTTGCACACTGCAATGATGCTTGGAATTGCAAAAATCCTATGCGATATGAGAGATGACTTTTCCGGTACAGTAAAAGTCATCTTTGAGGCGGGAGAAGAAACCCAGCCCGGCGGCGCCATTGGAATCATTGAGTCCGGCGCAGTTGACGACGTAGACGCATTTTTCGCAACCCATGTCATTCCAAGCGATGACAGCGTTGGCCTGATCGGCATTAGAAAAGGCGCAATTACCACCTCCGCCGATGAGGTAAAAATCACGATTCATGGAAAAAGCAGCCATGGATCGCAGCCGCAGAACGCAAACGACGCAATTTTAGCCGCAACGCAGATTAACCTTTTGCTGCAGCAGATTCAGGCGAGAAATATCAGTCCGCTGGATACCTGCATACTGTCCATGAACCTGATTCAGGGCGGCGCTGCAATCAATATCATTGCCGACTATTGCTACATGGAGGGTGCGCTTCGTGCTTACACCCACGAAGCCCGCACTATCGCAACAAAGAAAATCCGTGAAATCTGCAGCGGCGTAGAAATCCTTTCCGGCTGCAAAATCGACGCCGACGTCAGCCTGGGCTACGATGCCTGCTACAACGACGAAGACCTTGTCGACCTGATTACAGACACTTTAGGCGAGGAGAACTGCTATACACTCAAAGAGCCTATGTCCTTCAGCGAAGACTACAGCTTTTTCGGAACAAAGACCGGAAAACCGTCCGTACTCATGTTTCTAAATGCGGGCCATGCGCCTGGAATGAAAGCTTCCGTACTCCATCGTTCAGACTGCACCTTTGACGAGGATGCAATGAAATATGGAATGGCAGCCATGATTGACAGCGCTCTTGCATTTTTAGAAAAATAAATTTAAATTATAAAAGAAAGGAGCTATTATGGTACTTTATAATGCTTTCCTGGCGGTCGTAATCGTTGGTATCGCCTACGTTATCGGCGAATGGGTATCCACAATCACAAAGGCATGGGTTCCATCCGTACTGGTAACCGCAATCATTTTCTTAATTGGTTTCTGGACTGTAATTCCTAAGACAATATCCGAAGATTCCGGGCTCGCTTCTTTCGCCGGCACAATCGGCGTTCTGATGTTCATTACCCATATCGGTACAGTCATCAGCTTAAAGCAGCTTGTTGAACAGTGGAAAACCGTCGTTGTCTGCTTGGTCGGTCTTGTGGGCATGGTCGCACTTTGCTGGTTCATCTGCCCGATTCTCATGGACAAAAATCTGGTTATTGCAGGACTTCCGCCTCTCACAGGAGGTATTGTTGCCGCTCTGACAATGCAGGGTGCTGCAGAAGCCGCCGGTCTAAAAGAAGCTGCCGTATTTGCAATCGCAATGTACAGCGTGCAAGGGCTTGCAGGATATCCGATTACCGCATTATGCCTCCATTCCGAAGGCAGAAAACTTTTGAAAGAATGGCGTTCCGGTGATTTGAATCTTTCTCAGGAAGAAATCGAAAAAATGAAAACCGTGGGACTCACTACTATCGCAGACGACAGCGATACAAAGAAGCTGCTTCCACCAATTCCTGATAAATTCAACACCCCTGTTTTCATTATCGCAAAACTGGCTCTCAGTGTATGGATTTCCACTATTGTCGGACAGCTGATTCCGCAGATTCCTACCATCGTTTGGTGTCTGATTATCTCAGTTGTCCTGACAAGAATCGGCTTCCTTGACACAAGCTCCTTGACAAGAGCAAATACATACACAATCTTTATGTTCGCAGCAATGTTAAGCGTATTCTCCGGCCTTGCTGACTGCACGCCAACTATGCTGAAAACCCTGATTGTTCCAATGCTGATTATGATTGTAATCGGTGTTGTCGGTATGGGCATCGCAGCTTTCATTATTTCAAAGCTGTTCCACATGGATTTCCAGCTGGCATTTGCAAACGGTCTTACTGCTTTATACGGATTCCCTTGCGACGCAATCATTACGGAAAACACCTGCAACTCTCTCACTGACGACCCGGACGAGCGTGGCTACCTGATGAGCAAAATGTTCCCGTCCATGGTAGTCGGCGGATTCGTAACTGTAACAATCACATCGGTGATCTTTGCAGGCTACTTCGCAAAACTTCTGGGCGGCGGCGGAATCACAATTTCCTAAGTTTTGCAAAATAACTTAAATGCATAAAAATGATTTAGGCGACTGCCCAAAAGAGTGATGGGCAGTCCCTTTTTCGTTATGCGCTACTGCGTTATCGCAGCCGCACCACTTGCCCCCAGCCTTAAAATCGGCTATAATATTACCTATTATAATGGTAAGGAGGAATCCCCTATGATAAAAACCATGGAAACAGCTGAGCGAGAAGCGGCGCTGAGAGTTGCCGACCTGATGGCCGCAGCAGCAAGAACTGCTCCAAAAGCCAGCGGAAAAGATAAAATTATTACATTTATTCTCACAGGCGATGAGAAAAAAACTTTGGCCGAAGAAATGCGCAAAGTCGCTGCCCAGCGTGGCGAAGCCTTTATTGAGCGAGACTCATATAATGTAGAAAACAGTCACTGCGTCGTTTTAATCGGCGTCCTTTCCGACCCCTTCGGCATGAGCCACTGTAAAATGTGCGGCTTTGACAACTGCGCCGAAATGAAAAAAGCCGGCGCTAACTGCGCCCTTAACATCACCGATTTAGGCATTGCAGTCGGCTCCGCAGTATCCGTTGCGGCAGATCACAGAATCGATAACCGGGTCATGTACTCCGCCGGCGCAGGCGCACTCAGAATGGGAATTTTCCCTGACGAAGTTCGGGTGTGCTACGGTATCCCGCTATACACCGGTGCAAAGAGTATCTTCTTCGACAGAGGCCCCGGCGCCGTCCTTCTTTAAAATAAAAAGCTGTCTTTTGACTCTCTCAAAAGGCAGCTATTTGTTATTTTTTCTATTCTTTTTAATGCTACTGTTCAAAAAAAGACGTTTGGGAATCGTCTCTAAACTTTTGATTTTATAGGATTAATTAAGTATAGGATTTTATTTTATTTTTTAGGACTTTTTATGGGTAGAAACTTTTCCCAAACAGTTCTTTTCCTCTATGAGATTATTCTAGCAGAAAAAAGGCCCTCTGTCTTTGTATTTTTTTCTAATCTTTTGTGAATTTCTTTGTTTAATAAACAAAAAAAAGAGACCCTTATTTCTTGATTTTTTGTAAGAGTCTCCCTATTGGTCTAAAATTTTTCTTATTTTACTTTAACCGATTGGTTCAAAGTCCTCCGCCCCGTGTTTACACAGCGGGCAGATGTAGTCAGGTGGTAATTCTTCGCCCTCATATACATAGCCGCAAATCTTGCAGACAAAGCCTTTTGCTTTCGGCTTGCTGTCCGGCGCAGGTTTGATGTGGTCGAAATAGTACTGATAAGTAGCCGACGGCACATCGGAAAGAACCTTTTCCCAAGTCACATCACCGATAAACATCAGGTGTGTTCCCAAATCCACGGTGTTGTTTACTTTTACGGAAATAACCGCATTAGTTCCACCGGTTACATACAGCAGACCGTTTTCACTTCTCTCTGCTTTCTCGTAGCCGCTGCATTTGTCTGTATCCTTGCCGCTGCTGAAACCGAAGTGCTTGAACACTTCAAAATCCGCTTCCTGGCTGAGAATGGACACATTGAACATGCCGGTTCTTTCAATCATGCCACAGGTATAATTGGCCTTGTTGACACAAATTGACAGCTGATTCGGCGTATTGGTCACCTGCATTGCAGTATTGATAATGCAGCCGTTGTCCTTTTCTCCCTCTTTTGCAGTCAGGACAAAAAGTCCATAACTGAGTTTAAACATTGCACTCACTTGCGCTCACCTTTTCCCTTACTCTGCTTTTTCCTCAAAAACGTCTTTGCTGAGCTGGCAAACAGGGCAAACCCATTCTGCCGGCAGGTCTTCAAATGCAGTTCCCGGTGCGATTCCGTTATCAGGATCGCCTACCTGCGGATCATACTCGTAACCACATGCTGAACATACATACTTTTTCATAATTGTTTCCTCCTTTAACTTTCATTCGTTAACAAATAAATTTTAATCGCCGCCGACAAATTCTGGTAAAATTCCTTCTCATTGCTTTCAGAATCCAGCTTTTCCTGCAGCTTTCCGATTCTGTATCGAATGGTATTCTTGTGACAGTAAAGCCTTTCGGCAGTTTCTATTGTGTCACCTTTTGCAAGAATATATTCGATTGCCGTGCGAAGCAGCTCCCCGTCCTTGTCTTCCTCATAAAAGAGCGGCGCTAAATAACTTTTCATATACTTGACCGTCGCACCACAGTGCATATTGGGGATAAGTAATCTATATATACCCGATTTTTCGTAAAATTTAACAGGTAATTTTTCAATTTCTGCAACTTTTTCCGACCAGAAAGCCTCTCTGACTGCTCTGTCCAGATTTTCTCCTGCCATCAGAGGTGCGCTGACGCCGACAATCAATTCCTTTCCCATCAAGCCGTAGGCGATTTTTACATCGTCAAACTGTGCCCTCAGTCTGGAACTGTTCATCTCGTCCTGAGAAAGTACTGCGAAAAACCTGTCGGCCAGCTTTCCCACAAAAGTCCTGCTACGCAGCTTTTTATCCGGCTTTGCGCCTTTGAGAAATGCCGAAACCTGCCTGCTGTCCATGTCCTTTACCTTTATGCAAAGAACCACTTTGACAGGCCGCAGCAGCGGATTGATTTTTTCGAGAATCTGTTCCGCCTCGTTATCGGAAAACTCCCTCCTAATCATATCAGAAAAAAGCGTTTCTGTCTGCAAAACGATATCATCTCTTTCCACCAAATCCTTAATGGAAAAAATAATTTCCTCAAAGAATTCATCATGGGAAAATTTGAGAATGGGGAAATTTCGCTCATTGGCATAGGCAATAGCCTCCTCCGGAAGCTCGTCAAAAAACACCGGCTTATAAGCAAGGGCCTGCACATTCTGCCCAATCAGCTTCTTGATTGTCAGAAGCACCAGCGACGGGTCGTCCTTTGCAAAGAGCAGACTGGATAGCACCAGACTGTCGCCTATAAAGCTGTTTTCTCTATACTTTTGCCCCTCCTGCATGAATTCAAAATCCAGAATTTCCGTCGATGTAATGGCTCTCTCCAGCCCCTTTTCACCTGCCACAACCTTGAAATTCTGCAGGATTTCCAAATTCAGCACATCTTTAATCGTAACAGCCATGAAAAACTCCTCTTTCTTGTCTATGGGGATTTATGCGTCAAAAAGAACAGTGGAAAGGTATCTTTCTCCCGAATCCGGCAGAATTACAACGATATTCTTTCCTTTATTTTCTTCCTCTCTGGAAAGCTGCACCGCAGCCCAAAGAGCCGCACCGGAGGTGATTCCCGCAAGGTAACCCTCTTTTTTTGCAAGATTTCTCGCAAGTTCATAAGCGTCCTCTTCCAAAACAGGAATAATCTCGTCGATAACATCCTGATCCAGTACGTCCGGCACAAAATTAGCACCGATTCCCTGCAGATTGTGACTGCCGGTTTTTCCTTTAGAAAGCAATGGGGAATTTTTCGGCTCTACTGCAACAATTTTTATGGCAGAGTTTTTCCCCTTTAAAAATTTTCCACAGCCGGTAATCGTGCCGCCTGTGCCGACGCCGGCAACGAGGATATCTACTTTTCCCTCAAGGTCAGCCCAAAGCTCCGGTCCGGTGGTATCGATGTGCGCCTTTGCATTTGCCGGATTGACAAACTGACCTGCAATGATGCTGCCTTCGATTTCCTTGTGCAGCTCCTCGGCCTTGTCTACAGCGCCCTGCATGCCCTTTGCGCCCTCGGTCAGCACCACTTCAGCGCCGTAAGCCGCAAGGAGCTTTCTTCTCTCGATACTCATCGTCTCCGGCAAAACGAAAATCGCCCGATAGCCCTTTGCCGCTGCGATAGCTGCAAGACCAATCCCTGTATTTCCGCTGGTCGGCTCAATAATTGTACCGCCCGGCGGCAGCAGGCCTTTCTCCTCAGCGTCAGCAATCATGCTCATGGCCGCTCTGTCCTTGATACTGCCCGCCGGATTGAAAGCTTCCAGCTTTCCGTAAATTGCCCCTTTCGCCTCATAGGCATCTTCTATCTTGTGAAGCCGCATAAGCGGCGTGTTTCCAATGGTTTCAGTTATGGTATGATAAATCATCTTTTTCACCTCGAATTTTTTCAAAAACAATAATTGCCGCACACAGATAAGCCGCACCAAGACTCCAGCCGCCTATGATATCCGTTGGAAAATGCACGCCCACATAGACTCTGCTGCAGCCGATTGCCAGAATCAGAAAACCCAGCAGTGCGCTCAGGGCATTTGCCAGCTTCTTATTTTTGCAATACCTGCGAATCAGGTAAATCAATATCCCAAAACACACCAGTCCGTTCATGGAGTGACCGCTTGGAAAAGAATATCCGCCCTGCTCAATGAGCCGCACCGAAAGATCCGGCCTCGGCCTTTCAAAAATTCCCTTTACCAGCTTATAGACCGCCGTGGAAGAAAGGGAAACTATGACAAAGGGAATCCCCATAGTCTTTCTCGTAGATTTTACCATAAGCAGAAAAATCCCCATAAGGCTGACCGTCTGCCAATTTCCCAAATAGGTGATGGCAATCATGACCCGATTCAGTCCCGGATTTCTGCGGGCATATGCCCACTGCCTGATTGCAGTGTCAAAGGGCAGGGTTTCTGCCGCTGAAATTTGATATGCAACATAGGCGAAGCACAACAATGCTCCGCCTATGAGAAATACTCTTGCAAGGTTCTTAGACTTTTGGTCCATTGAAATTTCCTCTTTTTTATGAGTTTATTTGAATTTTACCGCTGTTCCGTAAGCGATAACCTCTGCCGCACCCTGCATAATAGCCGAAGAAGAAAATCTTACACCGATTATGGCATCTGCACCGATGCTTTCAGCCTCGTCGACCATTCTCTTCGTTGCAATCTGTCTTGCCTCCTGCAGCATGTCTGTATAGCCTTTCAGCTCACCACCGACTAAGGTCTTAAAGCCTGCGCCGATGTCTTTTCCGATATTCTTGGACTGTACTACATTCCCTTTTACCATGCCCAGTACATCAAATTCCTGTCCCGGGATATACTCGATACTTACCAGTTTCATATGAATTACCTCCTGTAATATCTTTTCTTTACATTTATATTATACTCTTTTTTTATGGAGATTTCCATAGATTTTATGGATATTTCGCCCCATTATGTGGTATGATGAAAGCAGTTAAATACCATTGTAAAAAATATACAAAAATTTACATAGAGGAGGGGTTCCCATTGAAACTATTTAGAAATATCCCAAAAGGCTACCAGCTGTTCCGTTCTGTCAGCGTATTCAACAATTATCTCGGCAAAATCGAAGCTGCAAAAAATGCCGGTGATGTGGAAAAAGAAAAAGCCATCATCGGAGAGGGCGTAGCCCTTTGGATTCAGCGACTTGAGGAGCTTTTCGATATTACTTTTAATATAGAAGGACAGGAAAATATTCCAAAAACCGGCGCTTGTGTGTTTATTTCCAATCATCAGGGGTATGCAGATATTATAGCGATTTTAAAGATGATGGACGGTAAACAGGTCGGCTTTATCGCAAAGGACAGCCTTGAAAAAATGCCGTATTTCGGAAAATGGATTAAAGCCATTCGTGGTGTCTTTATAAAGCGCGGCGACGCCAGAGAGGCGCTGAAATCTATTCAGGCAGGCGTCCAGACTTTGAAAGAAGGCTTTTCTCTGGTGATTTTTCCGGAGGGAACCAGAAGCCAGTCTGCTGAAATGGGCACCTTTAAACCGGGCAGTTTCAAGCTGGCGACTAAGGCAAAAGTTCCTGTTGTACCTGTGGCCTTAAACGGCACCCGCCATCTCTTTGAAGACCACGGCGTAATCACAAACGGCGCTGTAATCGACGTAAAAATCATGCCGGCAATCGATACCGCCTCCATGGACAGGCATCAGCTGGCGAATATTAGCCACGAAGTGGAAGATACTATTAGAGAAGCCCTTGCCGAACTTATCGAAAGGGAAAAAAGCAGAAACAAAGAGGAGAAATAAAATGATTAACTTAACAAAAGATAATTTCCAAAAGGAAGTTTTAGAATCCGATATCCCCGTTGTCGTAGATTTTTGGGCACCTTGGTGCGGCCACTGCGTTAACCTTATGCCGGTTATCGAGGAAATGGACAAAGACGCAGCAGGCAAATACAAAATCTGCAAGCTGAATATCGATGAAGAACAGCCGCTGGCAATCCAGTACGGCGTCATGACCATTCCGACCTGTGCAAAATTTGTAAACGGCGAAGTCGCCGCAAAGACAGTAGGTGCTCTGCCAAAAGCTGCGCTGATTTCACAGCTTGGCCTGTAAAAAGTACGGGACTGCCCCATGAACGGAAAATAACCGTTAGGGTGCAGTCCCTATTTTTGTATATGGGGCCGAACCGGATTTATATGGGATTAGTATGTGGCTAGGGGCTTCGTGCTGGGGTTAGGGGGCTCTGCGCCAACTTCAGGAAGTTTTTTCTGAAATATTGCGTTGCACCCTGAAAAAGTGCCAACATCAAAATGATTTTAGCAGATAATTGCGCAAAGCCCCTTGAATCACCGGCATCGGCGCAATATCGTTTTGAAAAATTATTAGAGTTGGCGTATAGCACAGGGAGCGTGCAAGATTTAATGAAAATCCGATTGAAGTTGGCGGATTTGAGGAGGCGGGCGCAATATCGGCTTGAAAAATCATTAGAGTTGGCGTATAGCACCGGGAGCGTGCAAGATTTAATGAAAATCTCATTGAAGTTGGCATGTCGCCCAAGCACCCAGACAACATGTAGGTCGAGCAAACAGACAGCATGCAAACCAAGCGCTCGGACAACATATATGAGGATAACTCTTGTGTATGGGGAAAACTTATCCACAGGCTTGTCCATATATGTGTATAACTTCTTCTATGAATTTTCCCTTACTCACCGTTGATATATGGCTGTGGGGAAAAACTTATCCACATATTCCACATAGTTATCCTAACCCTCATACTACCAGCGTTCCGAACTGGTACACAGGCAGCAGACTCCACCATCGAGTAAATTCAAGGCCCATCGCATACAAAAGCGGTGGAATTACCAGAATCAGGCCTGAGAGGCACATCGTCATCAGTTGATTTTTCATCTTTTCAGAAATAAGCAGCACAATTACTATAAGTGCCGTCACCACAAGCATCCGAACCAGCAGCAGGACGCCAACCCACAGCCAAAGGGGGACATCAATTCCAACATTCCGATAAGGACTTATACACATAGTTGAAGCCGTAAGCTGATTCAACGGACAGTGGATTAAAATCTGTGCGACATTGCTGGCAAAGATCAAAAGTGTCATCACCGTACCAATCAAAAGCGTAATTCCCACTTTTCCCCTTTGAATTTTTCGTTTTCCACAGGCAGTGGCGGCCAGCAGATTCCACGCACCGGCCTGGTATTCCATGGCAAAAGTGCAGCTAAATGCCAAAATAATACATAAAGCCAGCAAAATATAATCAGCCATTGCATCTGCTGCTCCACTTTCTGAAAATCCAAACAAGAGCAAATACCCTGTATCATAAACAAAACGTCCCGTTTTATGTTGACAAATCCATTGGTACTGTCCTATAATCCGCTGAAAAGAAGGGTAAAAAGCCGTTTCCCTCTGATAAGGCTCCATCATGGCGTTTCCCGCTTGCTCATCTATTTCCCCGCAAGCAATTAGCCCCTCAATCCGTTCAATCTCCGCAAAAGCCTTGTCATACCGTGCCTGTTCTTTCTCTATCAACGCTTTCTTTTCCTCTGTCAATTCACCGGAAAGCTCCATCATCATCGCCTTATAATAGCTCTCCGCTCCGTTAATTTCATATGGTTTGGAAACATGCTGATATCCGATAAAAATTGTAAACAGCAGTAAAATTACAATACTTCGCTGCATAATCAAGATTTTCCAGCTTTCATGGCTAAATATTCCGCCATACGCCGGGTTGCGGCAGTCTCCTCGTAAAGAACGTCTTTTTAGAAAAATCGCTGCCCGAATTTTCCCATACAATTTCGCTGCCGGATTTTCCCTTTGTTCTGCGGAGAGATTTTTTCCCCTTAGAAAAAGTACTGTTGTTCCCGCCGCCCCGAGGAGGCACACTATGCAAAGAAACATTACCACCACCGTACATCTCGATACGGGTTGTCCAAAAAAATTCAGGTTCAGATATCCTCCTAAAAGTTTATCTGTTTTCATAGCTCCGTACAGATTCAAGAATTTAAACCAGTTGTTCCAACCATTTGCGGGAATTACATTATATAAAAGCCCGCTTACACCAACGCATAATCCCCCTGCAAAAAGAGACATGAAATTTTGCTTAAAGGCAATAGCCGCAGTCAAAAGCAGCGTTCCAAAAGAAAAAAGTGCCAATCCCTTTAGCAATACATTTAAAATTATAAATCCCCCTATGGATAACTTTAATGTGCTTTCCATATAAGGGCCTAACGACTGCAATGGTGCTGTTATATCCGGAAACCCTGCTGCCGCAAAGCTCCATGCAAAATTACTTCCATATAAACATCCTGTGACCGTAAAACAATGCAGCGCCAACGCCCCTAGTTTTGCGCTGATTGTGGAAAACCTGCCCTTTGCTGTGGAAAAAGTAATGAGAAATAGCTTTTTTTCCCGTTCTTCGTAAATCATTGCGCCGCCAAAGAAAATCACGGCTAAATATAGCAGCAGGTCTGACACCGGAAGCTCCAGTGCAGCTGTAATCGGTGCAGACAAATTCGGAACCGGCAAAAGCCCGGTCATTCCGCTATAATCCGCTTCTTCTTTCCCCATATTCTTTGCGGAAAAGGATTCGGTATCTGCTGAAAAAATAGAAATTCCGGACATTTTTTCCTTTCTCTCTGAAATTCCCCTTAGAAAATCCCCATAGTTATGTACTTTGTGAAATTCCCCATACACCGTTCCGAGCAGTGCAGCCTCTTTTTCCAAAGAATCCGTATACTTCAGGTATTCTCCGGAAATATACTTTTCGTGGTACTTTTCAAAAACGCCGGGATTTTCCTGAATCAAACCCGCTTCAAGCTGTTTCGCAAAATCATCATTGCGAGAACGGTAGGTTAAAATTTCATCGACAACTGCATAGTTTTCAATGTCTTCATAACGCTGCTGCAGCCAATCATACTGCTTCTCAGCAGTAATACTCTTCAAATCATTATGCAGCCTTTTATAGTCTGAAAGCCCCGGCGTATAAGGGTCAGACTGATTGAGAAACCACAGAAAAAACAGGTTTACAAAGAAGATTAGCGCCATAACCAGGCAGAAATTTTTCTTTCTCCAAAACTTAGCAAGCTCAAAGGGTATCAGCTTCATCATGGTTTTCTGCCTCCTCTCCGAAAATTTCCATATATACTTCTTCCAGATTTCCCACTTCATAATGAAATTTTAATGCTTCTACACTATCCGTCGTCACAATCTCACTGCCTTTGAGAAAAATGATTTCCTTTGCGATAGACTGCACGTCAGATACTACGTGAGTCGCTATGAGAATAATTTTCCCCTTAGATATCTCTTTAATTTTTTCCCGAATCCTCACCCGCTCTTTCGGGTCAAGTCCTGCAGTAGGTTCATCTAAAATAATCAGCTGTGGATTTCCCATCATTGCCTGCGCAATAAGAAGTCGCTGTTTCATTCCGCCGGAGTACGTTCCAATAGGATAATCCAGCTTTTCTGTCAAATTCACGCTGGAAGCAGTTCGCTCAATTTCCTGTGCCAAATCTTTTTTGGGAATTTCCTTCAGAACCCCTAAGTAACTGAGAAATCTGCGGCCGGTGAACCCCTCATAAAGGCCCTGCTGCTGAGGTGCATATCCTAAAATACGTCGATACTCTGCACCCAAAGTTTTTAACAACTGACCGTTCCACAGGACTTTCCCGGAATCCGCTTCTATATTTCCGGTGATAATATTCATCAAGGTCGACTTTCCGGCGCCATTTGGGCCGAGCAGACCATAGATTCCCTCTGTTAATTGAAGATTTACCTTACTTAAGGCAATTTTTTTCCCATACTTTTTCGTTACCTCTTGTATCTCTAACATATTCCCCTCCTGTTACATGCCGTTGCTGGTCATCTTGATTTTCTCATACTTTTCTGTTCCGCTATACAAATCCGCCTTATCTATCAGTGCGAATTTGTGGGCAAAGACTTCATCTTGATTCGGAAACATCGGGTCTGTCCGTGCGTCATAATCGTAAACTACCAGAAATTGTGTCGGCGTTTCTGCACGCAGCTCCAGGCCGTAATTTTTATAATGATTTTTTAATGTAGATTTTTCCACAGTCCCATCGTCCAAATGAACAAAGTAATTGGTTGGATTTGAAATAATTCCGTTATCATCGCCTTCCCATGGCCAGCAAACCAGCACCTCATCGTAAATACCGTTCAGATTATTGTTTGGTGTTTGTGAAAATTCCTCTTTCTTTCCGGTTTTAAGATCAATCCTCCAAATCATGTCTTCACCCTCACGAGCCGTATAGAGAAACTGATCTTTTATATATAAATTCCCTAATTCGTCATTTTTCTGCCGATAAACTTCTTTCCCCTTACTGCTCTTTATATCAAATAAGGTATAAACCGATTCCGACCCTAGGAGTGCTTCTCTCATCTTGTCATCATCTTCCATTTCTTCATCTGTCAGCTCGTGATCATACTGCACATAACTGAGCAGCAGCTTGTTTTCATAGCAACCGACAATCCCTCTATCCTGCTCTATCTCACAGACTTTTTCCTCTTTCCAGCTGTCCGTATCCACTCTAACCAGCTGTCTATTCTCCGACGATACCGCTGTCGTATTGGAATCCTTTTTTTCACTCTTTAATTCCTTTTCAATAAAATACAGCCCGTTATCATCACAAAGCACCGTGTTTTCAAGGGTTTTCCCCTCCTCAAAAGTATATACTTTTTCCCTTTGCGTCCCATCAGGCTGCATTCGGTAAAGAACTGCCGGCGCAGAGGCCAGCGAATTATCAACCACAATGCCTTCTCCGTTGTCAGTGTAATTGATTGTCGTCGATGTCGTTCCATCATTATCATAAGGATGACTGAACAAATACAGAGAATCTTTATAATAGAACAAAGTCTTCTCCATAGTGCTGCCTTCCCCTCCGATATATGATGTACATTCCTCTGTATCGTGCTTACAGCCGGGACTACTGCAAAGGTACACTTCCTGCTTGCTTTCATAATCAATGTACATCAGGTTTGTTCCATCTTCATTGATATAGTAATATCCATGGTCTGTGCCGCAGTCATTGTAGATTGAGCCGGACGTTAAAAGGGATAATTCTCCCCTTATGCCAAAATCCCCCGCAGTCGTTTTCCCTGACGCATCCGTCCCCTTACTGCCACCGCATCCTGTCAAGCTGCTGACTGCGAAAATTCCGCACAACAGCGTTAAAAACAGCCTTTTCTTCATAAAAAAACCTCCTCGTATTTTATTTACTAAGGAGATTTTAAAGGGAAAAAGTCAAAATTCCGTCAAGATTTTTCCCTTATTGATTCTTTTTTGTGAAGATTTCTATATCCACCCTGCCGCCGCCTTCTGCGTCATTGGAAATTCTCAAAGTTCCTCCATGTTTTTCACAAAGAATTCGACTGATAATAAGTCCCATTCCCATATGAGGCCCTTCCTGCGTAATCGATAAATTATACCGATTCTTTACTTTCAGCATTTCCTCAGAAAATCCGGGTCCGTCGTCAATGACAGTAAGCCTTAACAATTCATCAGAAAATGCTGCTGAAATAGAGATTTTTTCCACAGCAAAACGCATAGCGTTTGTAAAAATGTTTTCCAGAATACGATATAATATTTGGCTGTCCACCATAACAAAACAGTTTTCCACAGCGATTTCCACTTCTGTGGAAAGATTGCCCTGGCTTGCCATGTTGACAAAATCCTCCGCCATGTCCATTAGTAAATCAGGAAGCTGACAGGAACGCTTCTCGATTTCCATATCTTCAAGACGCTGAATATCCCGAATCGATTCGGTATAGCGGCTTAGCCGCTTTGAGGCGGAATCCAGTTTTGCCAGCGTTTGCTGCAATTTCTCATCGGACAGCGTGTGGTTTTCCACCTTCTCCTGCAAATACTCAGTATATCCTTCGATTATTGCGATAGGATTACGCAAATCATGGGCAAGTGAGGCCTGCAGCATGCGCCGTTCTTCCAACATATGCCATAAAGTCTGATTATTCTCGTACATGGCCTTTCGCATGGTTTCAAAGGAGGCACAGAGTCTTCCCATCTCGTCGCCGCTATCATACACCACTTCAAAGTCCAAATTCTCAGCTGCGATGTTTTCCGTCGCCGTCGTTAAAATGGAAATCGGCGGGTTTAATTTTTTCCGATAAAACCAAATGGCCGAAAGAAGTGTTCCGATGATGGAATAAAGGGCAGGCAGCAGCACTTTGCAAACAGAAAGTCCGGAATACGCTATCTTTCTCTTTGGGGATAAAGACTCGTAGCTGCTTTCGATTTTCTCAATAGAGTAGGTGGTGACTTCTTTTCCTATCTGAATTAGAAAGCCGTCTATCTGCTCTCCCAGTGTAGGAGCTTCTTTTTCTTCCCCAAACTCAAGGCGCATTTTCAGCTTTTCTTCTTTCCCGTTTTCATCAGTAGTCAGCACGTGAAGATAAGCGCCATTGGCGTCCGGCATAATTATTTTCTGCAATCTACCGCAGCCCCAAATCGTTAAAACAGACAGGCCGGCGATGAGTGCAACCGCCACCAGCATTGTGCTGATAAAAGTATGTTTCAAAGACCTTGTTTTTCTCATTTAATCCACCTGTAACCCATTCCCCAAACGGTTTCTATAAACTCTCTGCCGGCTGCCTCTGTCAGCTTAGTTCTGATTTTCCTGATATGCTCCTTTACCACTGCGCTGTCACCCTCTGCAGAAAATCCCCAAACCTCCTCATAAATTCTTTCTCTGTCAAAAATCTGGCCGGCATTTTCAAGTAAAAAAGCAATAATTTCAAATTCCCTTTTAGAAAGGGGAATTTCTTTCCCCTTACAGGTCGCTTGCTGTGATGTCAAATCCACCATTAAATCCTGTGATGTTAAAAGGGAAATTTTCTTTCTGCCTCGGGCATCTCGTCTAAGGTGCGCTTCCACTCGTGCTGTCAATTCCGCTAAACTAAATGGCTTTGTAATGTAGTCGTCCCCGCCGATAGAAAGTCCATTGACTTTGTCCTGCTCTGTAATTCGGGCAGTCAAAAAAAGAATCGGGCAGGAGACAAGCCCTCTAACCTGCTTACAAAACTCTAATCCGTCCGTTCCGGGCATATTGATATCGAGAAGAATCAGATCCGGTTTCACCGAAAGCCGGGCAAAAGCTGCGTCACCACTCAGGGCTGTATAAACCAAATATCCTTTCTCTCTAAAGTGATCTGCAAGAAGTTCCGTTAAACTTTGTTCGTCATCTACCACTAAAAGTTTTTTCCCTATCACCGTTATATTTTTCCTTTCTCAGCGTTTCTCTTTTTATTTTACCAAAGAAAAGTCAAGATTTTGTCAAGAAAGGGAAAAAAACACGACCTGCTATAGGTTTTTCTCTTAGCAAGCCGTGCCATTTTATTTCCCTTATTATTTTACCTTAGTTTTTCCCCTTACTTTTTACCTTAGCTTAGTCATCCCAGTCGTCATCGTCCCAGTCATCGTCATCATCGTCGTCGTCCCAATCATCATCGTCATCGTCATCATCGTCGTCGATACGCTCTTTGTCCCAGTCGATAATCACACCGGAGGACGCATTGATTTCAAACTCGTATTCATAGCCGCCCAAAATCGCTTCGCCTTCGTAGATGTAAATTCCATCATCTTTTTCCAGTTTCAGCTTTATAATGGTTGCGCCCGGAATTTTTGCAAGAACGATAGACTTGGCTTTTTCGTAGGAAATTCTGCCGTTTTCATTTCCACCGGAATTTCCGGTATTCTGACTGTTGTTACTGCTGTTATTTCCATCATTCTTATTCGGCTTCTTGTTGTCGCTCCAATCGTCGTCGTCCCAGTCATCGTCATCGTCGTCGTAATCGAAATAAGCATCGTGCTCATTTTCCAAAGTTACTTTTCCGGTCTTTGCGTCCACAATGTAGTCGTATTCAACGCCGTCTTTTACCAGTTCAACCTCGTAATAGTAATTTCCTTTCTTTTTCTCAAGGTCGATATCCTTGATAAAGCCGCCGCCGGCAGCTTTGAGCACTGCTTTCTCAACCTCGCCATAAGAAAGGAATTCGCCGGACTGGCTGCTGTCCTCTTTTCCGTCAGTCGGAATCGTAACCGCTGTGCCGTATTTTACAGTACTTTCAAGAATTGCGCCGGTCACCGGATGCACTTCCGCATCGCCGTAAAAGTCATTAGATTTAAAGTCGGCCTGATACTCGTACAAACCGTTGTCTTTCTTCAAAGCCACGCTCACACTGGTAACACCTGTGAATTTTTCCTTGATGATTTTCTCCACATCGGCTTCCTTCAGCTCCACTTTTTCGCTGCCCATGTCGTTGTCCAGCTGACTTTCAACCTTCTTGACCTTTTTTGTGTTCTTGCTGACTTCTACCTCAAAGCTTTCGCTGTTGCTGTCGTCACGGAACATCACCTCAAATTTGTTTTCCTCTTCTTCACTTGTCACAAAAGTCGCCGTCGCCGGTACATAGCCTTTTGCAATTTCCTTCGCCTCATCTAAGGTAAGCGCCTGTGTAAAAGAAGTCGATACAACAACCGCTGCAATTACGATTACTGCAACAATAGCCGCCGCAATACCGGTCTTTTTGTTCACAAATTTATCCATACTATACCTCCATTAAATGTTTTCCTTAGGTTTATTCTCCCGATTATGTGGATAGAATACACCCGGAAAATGAAAGGAAAATGAAAATCTTTAAGTTTTAGAAAAAATCTTGTTTTTTTCTTGGAGATAAAATATAATAAAAGTGTGATAAAACTCACAAAATAATCAATAATTATGTGATTGGAGCTGAGTGCATGGAAAGACTCATTTTGAATAAATTGCTGGAATGGAAAAATTCTCCATACCGTAAACCTTTAATTCTCAAAGGTGTTCGGCAAGTTGGAAAAACCTGGTTACTAAAAGAGTTCGGAAAACAATATTATGAAAATACCGCTTACTTTAACTTTGATGAAAATGAAGAACTGAAACAGTTCTTTGAAACAACAAAAGATGTAGATCGAATTCTCCAGAACTTAATGTTAGCAACCGGTCAAAAAATTCTGCCTGAAAAAACCCTTATTATTTTTGATGAAGTGCAGGATTGCCCTAAAGTCATCAATTCACTGAAATATTTTTATGAAAATGCACCCGCTTACCATGTTGCCTGTGCAGGCTCACTTCTCGGTATTTCTCTGGCAAAACCGTCTTCTTTTCCTGTGGGTAAAGTGCATTTTCTGCAAATCTATCCTATGACGTTTACCGAATTTCTTTTAGCAAACGGCGACAAAAACCTTGTGGATTATTTATCCACTCTTCACTGCATAGAGCCTTTACCTGATGCATTTTTCAATCCGTTGCTGGAAAAATTGAAAATGTACTATGTTACCGGAGGAATGCCGGAATCTGTTCTTATGTGGACAAAGCATAGAGATGTCGCCGCCATGCAAGAAGTGCTGTATGATATTTTGAATGCTTATGAGAGAGATTTTGGAAAACATCCAAACACCAGTGAATTTCCTAAAATTTCTATGATTTGGAATTCTATTCCCTCCCAGCTGGCACGAGAAAACAAAAAATTCATTTACAAAGTTGTCAAAAATGGCGCTAGAGCAAGAGAATACGAAGATGCCCTGCAGTGGCTTGTAAATGCCCAGTTGGTCCACAAAATATATCGCAGCAGTGCTCCAAGACTGCCGCTTTCTGCTTATGATGATTTATCGGCATTTAAAATATATCTCTCTGATGTAGGTCTGCTTCGCCGTTTATCTCAGCTTGCGCCTACCGCATTTGGCGAAGGCAATAGATTATTCAGCGAATTCAAAGGTGCTTTAACAGAAAACTTCATCTTGCAGTCTCTGGTTACGCAATTTGAAGTAACCCCTCGCTATTGGAGTCAAAACAATCCTCCTTATGAGGTAGACTTTATAGTGCAACGAAATAATGATATTTTCCCCGTTGAAGTGAAGTCCGATGCAAATATTATAAGCAAGAGTCTCCGTAAATTCAAAACCTTGTTTCCGGACGAAGTTCCCCTTCGGATAAGATTTTCTCTGCAAAATCTGAGCCTTAACGATGATGTGCTTAATATTCCGTTATTCTTAGCAGATTATACAGATAAACTTATAGAACTTGCCTTGGAAGAAAGGAGAAAACTATTATGAAATTACTCATTGTCGAAGACGAAAAACGGCTTTGCCAGACGGTGGCCAAGCACCTGAAAGGGGAGGGCTATGCGGTGGATTTCTGCCACGACGGCGCTGACGCTCTCGACTATATGGCAGGCACCGAATACGATGCAGTTATTTTGGACATTATGCTGCCCGGCCTTGACGGCATTTCCGTGCTGAAAACCATGCGCAGTCAAAAGGTAAAAACCCCAGTGCTTTTGCTCACTGCAAAAAACACCATTGAAGATAAAGTGAAGGGCCTCGACAGCGGGGCGGACGACTATCTGACCAAGCCATTTTCTCTGGAAGAGCTTTCCGCAAGAATCCGTGTCATGATTCGCAGAAGCGGAATCGAAAGGGTAGACAGCCAGCTTTCCGCAGGGCCTTTAACCTTAGACACCGACAAGAAAATTGCCATTCGTGACGGAAAGGAAATTCCCCTTACTGCAAAGGAATACGCCATTTTGGAGTACCTGATGCACAACAAGGGCATCGTTCTTTCCAGAGACAAAATGATGAATCACATCTGGAACTACGACTACGAAGGCAGCAGCAACATCATCGATGTATATATCCGCACCCTGCGAAACAAAGTTGACGCTGATTTTGAGGTAAAGCTGATTCAGACCGTCCGTGGTCTGGGCTATGTAATAAAGGACGAAACATAAATGATTAAGATGAAAAACAGTTCCATCAAAAAGCGGGTTACGCTGTACTACTCTTTTATGCTGATTTTGATTACGCTGCTTTTGACCGGCGTATTTCTTCTCACCGCCAGCAGGCAGGCGACGATGGTTTCCAAGGACACCCTCATGGGCGCTGTGCAAAACTCCTTTGATGACATCGACTGCAAGAACAATATCCTCCAGATAGACAACGATTTTGACGCTTACACAAAGGGCGTTACCCTGCTCATTTACAGTGATGAGGGCACTCTGATAAAGGGTTCCACCCCCAGCGGATTTCCATCACACATGCCGCTTCAAAACGGAGACTATCAGGAATTTGATTCCGGCGAGGATATCTGGCTGATTTACGATTTGTATAACACCTATGAAAACGGGCAGGGGATCTGGGTCAGAGGCATTTACGCCATGGACGGCACCCTGCAGACTCTGCGTACAGTAATTTACATTACGTTAATTGTCCTTCCGCTGCTCCTCCTTGGGGCTATTTTGGCGGGGCGCAGAATCACCAACCGTGCCTTTGTTCCTGTTGCAGAAATTACCGCCGCCGCAAATTCCATCGGCACAGGGCAGGATTTGTCCAAGCGGCTTCCGCAGGGCGAGGCGAAAGACGAGCTTTACGATTTGTCTCAGACTTTAAATGACATGATGGAGCGGCTGGAAAACGCTTTTCTGGCGGAAAAAGAATTTTCTTCTGACGTTTCCCACGAGCTGAAAACGCCGATTTCCGTTATTTTGGCCGAGTGCGAGTACACTTTGCAGGAAAACCGCAGCACAGACGAGTACAAGGAATCGCTGGAAACCATTCAAAAACAGTGCAAGCGCACCATGTCGCTGATTCAGCAGCTTTTGCAGATTTCCCGCACTATTAACCGTGCAGACGCCATCGAGCCGGAAAATTTTGACCTTTCCATTCTTTGCGAGAGTATCGTCAGCGAGCTTTCTCTGATGGCGGAAGAAAAGGGCGTTGCCCTTCAGTGCGACATTGCCCCGGAAATTTCCGTTTATGCCGACGAGACACTGCTCATGCGCATGATTATGAATCTGATTACCAACAGTATCAAGTATCGCAAAGACGGCGCAGACTCTTATGTGAAACTGACCTTGCGCCGGGGCGACAGGATTGTAATTACAGTGGAAGACAACGGAATCGGAATCAAAAAAGAAGACCTGCCGAATATTTTCAACAGGTTTTATAAAGTCGATAAAGCCAGAACCGCAGAAGATGGCAGCTTTGGGCTGGGGCTTTCTATGGTAAAATGGATTGCCGAAACCCACGGCGGCAGCGTCAGCGCAGAAAGTGAATTTGGGCGTGGTAGTAAGTTTACAGTTGTGTTGCCAAAACGTACGAATTAACTTGCGTCAGGACTACGTTATGGCATTTGGGCTTTTTCTTGTCAATTTGCCATAACTCGTGTACCGCTTTCTTCTTGAATTGCATATGAATAAAGCCATTGACTTTTTTGCGATTCTAGATATACTAAAAGTAGGGAAATTCCTATTTTCCCTACTTTGATTTTGAAAGGAGATATGCCATATGTCAATAGGCGCTTTTATTGATAATGCTAAAGTTATGTCAAAAGGGCAGATTACAATTCCAAAGGATATTAGAGAAATTCTTGGTATTGCCAGCGGCGATCGTGTTACCTTTGTTGCTGATGGAAATTCCGTTCGCATTTATAACTCAGCAGTTTATGCAATGCAAATGCTTCAACAGGAAATGCTCGGAGAAGCGAAGAAGGCCGAATTAAATTCAGACGATGATGTTATTGCACTGGTAAAAGACCTGCGGAATGAGGAAGACCACCTATGAGAATACTGAAAATCATTACTTTTTTCAAAACCAAGCCTACTGCAAATCGTTATTTTCCGCTAATGCGGTATCCCTTAAAGAGTTTCAAAATAAGAAAAAAGAAATCCGACGACTTTTCACCAATAATAGATGTAAAGCTGTCGGATTTTTTTCATATAATAAAATCTCCTCCCCTGAAATTTTATTTAGAAATTCCTTTAAAAACTTTTTCAGAGGACTCCACGCCCCCGCTATTGTAACCTTTTCTGCTTCTTCAGCACAACTGCAACGATTGCAATATACGCCCCGCCCAGCAGGAGGCTACTCAGCCTTTCCGCACCGACGAACTTAAAGACCGACCAAATGCCCATTTCCAGCAGCGGAGTGATGAGAAACGGCTCAATAAAAATATTCAACAGCCAGAAAATAGACCATGCAATTCTACAAGCAACCTCTGCGTCCTTCTTTTTCCTACAGCAAATCGCCATCAATGGGAAAAAGCTCAAACACATAACAGTTCCGCCAATTATTTTAGAAACAACTGCCCAAAACAGAGAACCCCCAATCTGCAAATTGCCGTCAAAATCCACATAAAGCGGCAAATTGAAGCTAAGAGTCAGGTAATCCTTTTTCAGATACTGGCATGCGAAAAATACCAATACGAAAACCGTGTTATAGCAAAGCAGCAGCGCCGTCTTACTGCAAATCAGCTGCGTCAGCGATACATGCAGGTCCAGCACACTGCCGTCCTTGTCGAAAACAGATTTATACAGCAAAGTATTCAAATACCGCACCGCAAAAACAAGAGCAAGCAGAGAACCTGCCGCCGCCCCTACATTAAATACGTCCAACAAGGTTATAAGCAGCGTAATCCCCAAAAGAACAAGTAGAAAATCCCTGTAAGTACTTTTCAAATCTCTAATAAACATAGTCCTCTCCTTTCTAAAGCTCTATCTCGAATTGATTCCTTATTATACGAGAAATATGCCGCCATTGCAACAGAAAAGAAATAAGTGGTCGTTTTTTTCAATAACTGGTCAAAATTTGGGAGTTATTTACAGTTTTTACATGCAGCAAATTGAATTGACACGCCTAATGACGCACCTAATGACGCACCTAAATCTTAAACTCACACGCAAATACCAACGCCGTGCAAACGGCATTTACTCCCCATAAGGGAAACTGTTTTGGTATATACCCAAAAACGAAAGTATAAAGTCCACCTGGTCTGCGCCCTTTTTGCCTGAATCGACTCCGCTTCCGCCTATGCTGTATCCGTGGTATTGGAATCTAAAAAACGGCGGACAGCCCCATTCCTGTCTCATTAACGCCAGCCCGTCTTTATACTCTTTGCAAATACAGTCCATCGCCGCCCGTGGGTCTTTGAAAACCGCATAGCCGTAACGGTTTGCACCTATTTCAAAAGCCTCCCCGTGGGCTTCAAAGTATTCCACATCTACATCGCCTTTAACCTTTTCTCCGGCGACATACTCCCGGCAATATGCAAGATCCTCCCTCGGCTCGCCGTGCAAATAAAGCCCCGCCGTAATCAGCAAAGCTACCCCAACGAGAATTAGAATCGCACAGCATATCCATAATTTTTTCCTTCTTGCCATAATATACCCCTTTTCCCACGTCCGACAAATTGCGCAAAGGCAGCAAAGCTGCCGCAAAAGTACCAAACCTGTATAAAATAATTTGCTTTATTTTAAACTCATTATATCATAGTTTATTTATGTCCTCAACAAAAAAGAAATATTTGGTCAAAATTTGGGAGTTATTTACAGTCATTAAACGCAGCGAACCGCATGCATAATATGATTCTCCCCAAATTCCAGTTCAATCGCATATATTTTATTTAGAAATGCAATAAAATCAGTTTCATTCTCCGAGATAATTTTTCCTTTAGAATAGTCAACTACCTCGTTTTCCTCAAAAGATTTTATAACAATCCTTGTGGGCTTATCCTCATAATCTATATGGATTTTTATTTCAGTATGGGGATTTATTGAGATTTCATTGAGCTTCACATTTGAATCGGTTAAACGATAGTCTATTCGTTCTGTAAAGCTTTCCTGCTCTTCGGTTTCCTCATAGGTCCAGGTGCAACCCCACATTGCAATAAATTTCCCTTCTTTTGCACCGCTGGAATCCTTGTATTGCAGTTCTACATAAGGAAGCGGCCCAGTAAATCTAACAGTCGGACCAAAGTTAGGTAGTTCTATAATCGCTATCATCATTATTAAAATCCCGCATAAGTAGCAAATCAGCGCTTTCTTATTATAAGGATAATTTTCGTTTTCTTTCTTCATTTTAGTCCTCCTTGCTAAATCTAATCTCAATCCGAATAGGCATCAATAGATTGAACTAAATTTTAGAAAATCCCGGGAAGTAATTCACTTCTGTTGTAAAGCAGCTCCTTCGTCTTTTCATCTGTAACTATGCAATAACCTATGTCCGTGCGCCAGCCTCCCCCTTCCTCCCATACCGTTTCCTCTCCCGGAACCATAATCCAGGTTCGATAAAAAAATCTTTTTCCGTGGATTCCCAGCCACTTAATCACTTCATCACCTTTTTTAGCTATGTGGCTGCCTTCATAGTAATCCAGCGTAACCCACCCCTCTACTTTTTCTAATCCTATACCTGAAACATAAACCGTTCCCTTAAAACGATCCGGTGCAAAACAGTTTAAATCGTACTTTCCGTCTATTTGAATTTTGACAGGTACATTCACAGAAGTGTCGTCTAATTTAATCAGCGTTCCATCAAGTTCTTTTGTGTAATCCCAAGAATAGTTGAACACAAAAAATAGCACAATTACCCCTGCAAAAATTGCAAAGGTAATGTATTTGTTTCTCTTTTCCGTTTTACTGTCCATTTTAACTCACCATATTTTTTAAGGTCTGCTTACTTTTAGAATCAGCTTCAATTCCATTATCGTCATACTTTCACTATTTGATGTAATTCTAGGTACTTCAAACTTTTCAGCTTGTGCCTACCTATAGGTATAATATTGATTGTTTGGGCTTCTCCTTCGTCTGCTTTTTGAAATTCAACTTCTGCATCGGCTATATTATATAGGTCACCATTCGCTACACATTCTAGTTTTCTTTCCCCTCGAATCCAAAAGTTCATAGACCCCAAAAAGATTTGATCTTCATTATCTGGGTTTTCAATCCAAGCAGACTCTATGGATTTAATCTGCCAGTCATCACTCTCTTTATCTGCAATACAAATAAACCAAATAACGTAGCAATTATTATCTTTTTCTACCGGCAAAGATACCATTCTATACTGTTCAGAACCTGATTCTAGTCCCGCAAGGTTCATTGTGGCAATTTTTTCCTCCGCTTCTTTTTCTGAAATAGATTTCATTTTCGCATAAGACTGTACTAACTCCTTATGAGATAATTCCCCACTTATACTTTTTTCAGAAAAAGATTCATTAACCATTGATTGGTTGGCACAACCGCCTATCCAAATTGCCATAAAGCCTACTAAGCATAGACACAGTAAAATTCTTTTCATAGTGTTACCTCAATTTAAAAAGCACAAATCCAGTTTTACTCTTTTATTTTTCATGATGTTTCCCCAATTTATAGCCTGTTAAGAATTTGTTCTGCCAAGTTCAAATTTTTTCTCGATACATAGATATGATATTGATACATTGCAGAAGAATTGATAAATGGCACTCCATGATAACGTTTCTGATTTGTAAGAGAATTTGTTATAACATAAGTTTTAATACTACTCTCTGCAAGTATTTTTCTGATTTTTATATATTCACTAAAATCTTGGGTAACTCTTATTTCACTCTTAAAAAACATACAAATCCCCTTCTTCACTGTGAACAAGATCTCATCCTTAAGCTGCTATTTAAAGATCTATTCAATCCAAAAATTCCAGTTTCATGCATGACCGATTAGATATCATCACAGAATTACATCCACAAACCATTACCCCGTATTACCCGAAGGCAATTGCGCAGGCAAAAGAAAAAAATGCGGCTAATACGTGACTGCTGTACTCTATCTGCGTTAGAACATGCGTCAGAGTCTGTAGAAAGCTGCTCCATTTCTTCTTGCTTTCCCCCATAGCCGATATTATCAATATTGATTGCACTACCATCTTCAAGATGGTTCCCTTCGATAATTTCTTTTACCATTTTTCCATCGACATCGTTTAATACGTCAGGATTTATATTTATATGAACAGTTTCCCCATTTTCTCTTTTTGCACCTCAAAACTTTCAGGCAGTGTTTGACAGTATGTAAGATCAACCTCTGCAATTATCTTTTCTTCTGACACTTTCTCCATATCCATCTCTCCGAACGCAGCTATGTTCATTCCCCAAATTACTGTCAATACGAAGAATATACTAATAAGTTTCTTCATTTTGGTTCTCCTTTTTTGCCTTAAGCGGACGAAACAAAAATAACTTGGAATTATTTCGAGTGTATTACTCTCAACTAATAAATAAAGATCATTCTGACAATTATTGCTATTAGTATACAAATATATTATAGATATGTCAAGATGTGTTTTATCTTTTATATTTTATCCGTTATTTTATGTAACTTTAGAATAAAGGCAATCTCTTGAAATAACCAAGAGGTTTACTTGCTTCTATGTTATATAAATATAGAGAGCGTAGATCAAACTTCCCTCCGCCCTCTATTATCTTTTTTGTTTTAGTAGGAATAACTTTCATATGCAGATATATTGTAAATTACCGCTCTTAAATTATTAGAATCAACTTTTTACAGGAATTTTTCCTGAATTTCAAAATGCTTCATCATTTAAAAGCTCCGTTTTTATAATTAACTATAGCAATTCCTCTTTTACACTGTCATATAATACCCTTGTTTCCAGCTCCAGATTTTCTTCTGTCCCTGGAGATAAGATACTTTCGTTCTCATTCATTGGTATTTTGCCTGCATTTACAGCTAATGGAATATACCAAGGATCAGAAGTTGAGCTACGCAACAACAATAAATACTCATGATTAGACTGCATTGCCTGATAATTGGCAATATGATAAACAGTATTTGTCGTTTCGTCATAACCCTGATTTTCCATGACGGTTAATTCATCTCCAACAGAAATATCACCTTTTTTTACAGACTTAACTCGAACTGTGGAAAGAGTATAAACTGCAAGAATATTTCCTGCTCCATCTTTTTGTACTACAGGTTCATCTTCAGAAATTTTTTCGCAAACTGCAATAATCTCTGAATCTGAAACTAAAGTATTTGCATCAGTATAAAGATCCACTTTTGCACTTACATTAACATGCTGAGCCTCCTTTTGTGACTCCTCTCCATAAAAAAAGGTAAAAGCAACGCAAACTCCTATAACCAAGAGAGGAAGCATAAGGAGCCATATTCTTCTCTTTAATCTCATAAAATTCTCCTTTCATTCTCAAGATCATATCTGCTTAATACAATGCTTTAATACCCGCGATATCATCAGATAAAGGGTATGCTTTATCATTGAAACCTGTCGCTCTCATAACCGCAGTAGTCGTTTTGTCAGAATGACCCAAGCCTAAGGCATGACCTGTTTCGTGCACTATCGTCTCATTCTTTCGGACAGTAGACAGACTTTTGAAAGATTTGTAAATAATAATATCTTTATTTGCACCACTTCTTAAAAAAGTTGTTGCATAGGTTCCATTGTCAAGACTGCGATTATCCATAAATTTTATTTGAGCTGATATAGCAGAATAAAGAAAAGAAACCCGTCCTGTATAAGTATTCCATTTATTAACATTCGATTTAATAGTAACATCCGACAAATCAGACGAAATATAGACTCCAATGTTGTCATGTACCAGTAATTTCCAACCTGGTTCCAGAATATATGCATTTGATGTAGAAACAGTACTGGTAAAAAGCATCATTGCCAATATCATAGCAATACCAATTCTAACCAATCTAAATTTCTTAATTGATTTTATATTCATAAAAACTCCTTTCTATCAAATTTTCTTGACTTTGACCGTTCTATGAATTAATATAAGGCTAGAGTTTTTCTTAATATATGTTTTGTGGCGCTACTCACATCATACTTTTGAAAAGCTCTTTTTCATTGCAAAGAACAGTCTTTTCTCTTACGTATTTTTCAAATATCCTTTTAAACGGATATTTTTCATTTTCTTCCCTCATACGCAACACTCCTTCCATAATTTAATCCCAATACCGACAGAATCAAATAAATCCAAATTGATTCTCGACTTATTTTTCTGACTTTTCTATATCTTACCACGGCATTTTTCTCTTGTCAACAATATTTTGTTTTTCATAATATATTTTTTTAATAACGTTGACACTACAGAACTTTTGATATATAATTTCAATTACAAGGAGACTACTATATGGCCAGAGGTAGAAGTAATTTTAAAATGGGAACGGTGGAGCTGATTGTCCTCTTCCTGTTAGAGAAAAGTGATTTATACGGTTATCAGTTAACTACGCTGATTGAAACTCTTTCCGAAGGTAATGTTATCGTTACCGAGAGTTCTCTATATCCAACCCTTTATAAACTAAAGAATAATGGATTTATTTCCGATATCGAGAAAGCTATTGGCAAGAGGCGTATTCGAGTATACTATCACTTAGAAGATTCGGGGAGAGCTCGGCTTGCCGACCTGTTGGAAGATTATAATAGCAACAGAATAGGTACTGACCGGATTCTTGCTTGTACAGAACTGCCGGAGGAGTATTATGCAACAGAATAGGGATAAAGCACTAAAAAAATATTTCAAACAAATCAAATTACTGCTTCCTATTTATTCAAAAGAGGAAAAAATATTTGTCAATGACCTTAAGAAAGTCATCGATGAATTTATTGAATCCAATCCAAACTGCACTTATGAAGAAATTTTGGAACGATTCGAGGAACCAACTGATGTTGTTTTTAATTATATATCCTGCTTAGACCAGCATGAACTTTGCAAGAAGATTTCTCTTAGGAAAACAATCAAGAAAGCGATTATTATTGCCGTCAGTGTAGTAATCATCACCTGCTCAATTAGAATTGTTCTTTACTATGACTCGTATTGGTGAGGTTTACATACTATTGTTACTCATGAAAGAGTTGTCATCGAATAGAAAGGGGACTTAAATATGAAAAAACTTGCTACTCTATTTACCATTATCAGCATGATTCTGGTATTTACATTACAGCCGGCATTTGCGCAGAGCAATATGATTACTGTAGACATCGAAGAACTGCCTGATGGCAGCCGCTTCGTGACGGTAATAGAAGATGTACCTACCCCGGGGATTCAGCCTTTCGACAGAAAAACCGAAACAAAGTCTAAAACCATCTATTACGAAAACGCATCTGGGAAAAAAATGTGGTATGTATCCGTTACCGGTACATTTACTTACGGAGACGGTACTGCCAGATGCACTGCAGCGACTCCATCTGCCGCTTCCTTAGATTCCACTTGGAAAGTATCCAATATTACCGGTGGTAAATCCGGAAATAAAGCGACAGCTACAGCAACCGGTACTCGCTATGAAAATGGGATAGCTAAAGAAAGCAAAACAAAAACCGTAACCTTAACATGTGGACCAACCGGCATGTTCTACTAATTAAATCGCGTGTTTCTATATAATGTCATACTGAAAACCTCCCGACAAAGCACCTTTCCTACGGGAGGTTTTCTAATTGCAGAAAGAGGCCTTATTATGATAAAAATTGTAGACACTTACTCCCAAATTGATTCTTTGTTTAAAGATAAGTGTTTTGACTTCGCAAAATGGGAGAAATATATTAACACAATTTACCAAGATTCTTCGCACATTTTTAAAGATGAAATGGTTGAATATATTTCCACCGGGAAATATACTTTTGAAAAAGATTTTTTGCCTATCATTAATAATGTATATCAGAATCCAAAATTGAATACGCTGCATGAATCTTTTTCATCAGCTACTGAAAATTTAAATGAACTGATTATAAATAAATTTCATAAACCACTTAATGTTGACATTGTCCTTTATTTAGGATTGTGCAATGCTGCAGGCTGGGTAACAAGTATTAATGGAACTCCTACTGTTTTGCTTGGAATTGAGAAAATAATAGAATTAAATTGGTGTGACATAAATTCTATTTATGGGCTGGTTTACCATGAGCTGGGGCATGTATATCATCAACAACACGGCCTTATGAAACAAAACTCTGACAATCAAAAGAAGATTTTTGTTTATCAACTGTTTAAAGAGGGGATTGCCATGTATTTTGAACAAATTCTGGTAGACGATTTGGATTATTTTCACCAAGATATTAATGGTTGGAAAGATTGGTGTACCGCTCACTTTTCTGAGATACTAATGGATTTTCAAAAGGATCTTCCATCTATGACACGTTTTAATCAGAGATATTTTGGAGATTGGTGCAGTTATCACAATTATTCTGATACCGGATATTTTCTCGGTTGCAGGTTTGTTCAACATTTGAATAAAACTTTTCAGTATGACAGCCTAATCAATCTTGATATTGACTCCGTTTACATTTTATATGAAGACTTTTTAAAGAGACAGAATCTATAGTTCTGCAAATTCTATCTTAACCACAGAAAATGCAGAACCCAGGTTCTGCAAATACGCAAAATTTCTGCTAAATGCAGAACTCCCACTCCAAAAAGCAACTAAAAGTTCTGCATTTGAGCTGTATTACTCAAGAATTGCAGAACTTTATTGATGTAATGGTGTCGGTTTAGGGGCTTTCCACAGGGAAAGTTCTGCAAAAGTCGGTGCTTTTACCAAAAATGCAGAACCTCGGTTCTGCATTTTCTCTGAAATGATTTGATATGCAGAACTCCCGGCTTTCGGTTATCTTCCCATCTCCTCTTTAAAGCGGCTGATGATATTTTTCTCTGCACGAGAGACGGTCATCTGGGAGACTCCGAGGGCTTTTGCGATTTCTGCCTGGGAGCGGTTATGAATAAACCGCTGTTTACATATGTAGCGCTGCTGCTCGCTGAAAGTGGCCATGACCTTTTTGATAATCTCGGAGACTTCAACTCGTTCATAGCCTTTTTCCACAAAACCGGCGTACTTTTCCAGCAGAGGACTTTCCCCATCTTCCCCCATGTCGTCAAAGGTTTTGTCGAGGGAGTAAGTGCCGTAAGCCTGGGAGCTTTCCCGGGCTTCGATAATCTGCTCCTTTGAAAAGCCTGTGGCTCTGCTGATTTCTTCCACCGTCGGTTTGCGCTGATATTCAGCAAAGAGGGCTTCGTTGGTTTCCTGCACCTTTGAGGCAATTTCTTTCAGGCGGCGGGGCACTTTGAGGCTCCACTGCTTGTCCCGAAAGTACTTTTTGATTTCGCCCAGAATCGTCGGCGTAGCAAAAGAACTGAACTCGAACCCTTTTTCCGGATCAAAGCGCTCCACAGCAGAAACCAGCGCAAGAGCGCCCACTTGGTACAGGTCATCGTATTCTACGCCTTTTCCGAGATATTTCCGAATCAGAATGTCTACCATGTAAAGATGTTTTTCTACGATTTCGTTGCGAAGCTCTCTGGTGGGATTATTTTTGTATTTGATAAACAATTCTTGTTCCATCATAAATATTTCACCATTTTAATCGACTTTTGTCCGTTTTCTAAACTGCTAAATTCCACTTCGTTCATCAATGTCTGAATGACGTAAACACCGATGTTTCCCTCAGTCGGGCAGTTTCTGCAAGGTTTGTTGTGCTTTTCCAAAGTGTGGGCTTCACACCTGTCTTCTATCTTAATTTCGATTTTGCCCTCTTCCACATTGCACTGCAGCTCGTACTTGTCGGAAAAACCGTCAAATCCGTGGCAGGATACCAGCTTGCAAGCCTCCGACACCGCTGTTTTGATGTCTTCTGCGCCGTCAAGGTCAAAGCCGGCAGTCGCTGCGACAGATCCTACCGCAAGTCTAAGCATTGTCAAATATTCCGGTTTGCCCGGTACTGTAAATTTTAATTGATCCATTAAAATAGCTCCTTTTTATGCAAAAAGCTGCTTTAGAGAATGGCTCCAAAGCAGCTTTTGTTTGTATTACAGAGTAAGCTGTTCGTCACCGTCTTCCTTCGGTGCTTCTGCCTTTGCAGGTTTTTCTTTTACTTCCTCTTCTTCATCTTCTTTGATTACTTTTGCCATAGCGACAATCTTTACGTCGTCTTCGACCTTCATAATCTTTACGCCCTGGGTCGCTCTGCCCAGTTTGGATACTTCTCCGGCTCTGATTCTGATGATGATACCGTCAGAGTTAATCATCAGAGCTTCGTCATCTTCATCGACAACCATTGCGCCGATGAGAGCGCCGGTCTTCTTGAACTTGGATTTATCGTAAGTCAAAAGACCCTTGCCGCCACGAACCTGAATCTTGTAATCCTCTACAGGGGTTCTCTTGCCGTAGCCGTTTTCAGTTACAACTAAGAGCTCCTGACCCGGTTCAACAAGTTCCATAGCAACCACTTCGTCGTCCTTTTCGAGCTTGATTGCACGAACGCCGCCGGCAATTCTGCCCATGCTTCTTACATCTTCTTCAGAGAAGCAGATACACTTGCCGTTCTTGGTTACGATAATTACATTGTTGCTTCCGGTCGTTTCCTTGATACCGATTAACTGGTCGTCATCCTTTAAGTTGATGGCAATCAGGCCGGTCTTTCTCTGGGTATCGAACTGAGAAAGCGGCGTTTTCTTAATCGTACCGTTCTTGGTAACTGCGATGAGATACTTGTCATCTGCAAATTCCTGAACCGGAATAATCGCTGTAATTCTTTCTCTCTGCATTAAGTTCAGGAAGTTTACAGCAGGTGTGCCCTTGGCTGTTCTGGTTGCTTCCGGAATTTCAAATGCCTTAATCTTGTGCGCTTTACCGGTGTTGGTAAAGAACATCAGATAGTCGTGGGTAGAAGTCATAATCAGGTCTTTTACGAAGTCGTTTTCTCTGGTCGTAATGCCTGTAATGCCCTTGCCTCCACGTCTTTGTGCTTTGTATGTGTCAGCCGGAACTCTCTTGATGTAGCCCAGGTGAGTCAAAGTAATTGCAACTTTTTCTTCAGCAACCAGGTCTTCATCATCGAATTCGTCGACGTCTGCTACCATCTTGGTTCTTCTATCATCGCCGTATTTTTCTTTGATTTCAAGAAGCTCGTCTTTTACAACGCCCATGAGGAGTTTTTCATCGGCAAGCAGTGAGTTATAGTAAGCGATTCTTTCCATCAGCTCAGCATACTCTTTGTCGATTTTCTCTCTTTCCAGTCCCTGCAGTCTGGCAAGTCTCATGTCCAGAATTGCCTGTGCCTGAATTTCGGAAAGTCCAAAACGCTCCATCAATTTTTCCTTTGCGTCGTTGTATGCGCTTCTGATAATCTTGATGATTTCATCGATGTTGTCAAGAGCGATACGCAGACCTTCTAAGATGTGAGCTCTGGCTTCTGCCTTTTTCAGGTCGAACTGGGTTCTTCTGGTTACAACTTCCTTCTGGAATTTCAGATATTCGGAAAGAATGTCGTAAAGGTTCAAAACCTTTGGACGACCGTCTACCAGCGCAATCATAATCATGCTGTAGCTTTCCTGCAGCTGAGTATGCTTGTATAATCTGTTCAGCGTAATCTGCGGATTTGCGTCTCTCTTTAATTCGATGACGATACGCATACCGTTACGGTTGGATTCGTCACGGATTGCAGAAATGCCTTCGATTCTCTTATCCTTTACAAGCTCTGCCATCTTTTCGATGAGTCTGGCTTTGTTTACCTGATAAGGGATTTCCGTTACGATAATCTGGGAACGACCTCTGTCTGTTTCTTCGATTTCGCAGCAGGAACGAACCTTTACCTTACCGATACCGGTTTTGTAGGCTTCTCTTACGCCGTTTTTTCCAAGGATTGTTGCACCTGTCGGAAAGTCAGGGCCTTTGACGAATTTCATCAGATCCTCTACAGTCGCTTCATCGTTGTCAATCAGCTCTACTGTAGCGTCGATGACTTCGCAAAGATTATGGGGCGGAATGGACGTTGCCATACCTACGGCGATACCGTTGGAACCGTTTACCAGAAGGTTAGGGAATCTGCTCGGCAGTACCACCGGTTCTTTTTCTTCGCCGTCAAAGTTGTCTATAAAGTTTACCGTTTCTTTGTCGATGTCTCTAATCATCTGCAATGAAAACGGTGTCATTCTTGCTTCTGTATAACGCATTGCAGCTGCGCCGTCGCCGTCGACAGAACCGAAGTTTCCGTGGCCGTCTACCAGCATATATCTGGTGGAGAAATCCTGTGCCAGTCTTACCATAGCATCGTAGATGGAGCTGTCGCCGTGAGGGTGATATTTACCCATTACTTCGCCGACGATACGGGCGGATTTTTTGTGAGGTTTATCCGGTGTAACGCCCAGCTGGCTCATACCGTAAAGGATTCTTCTGTGAACCGGCTTCAGTCCGTCTCTGACATCAGGAAGGGCACGTCCTACGATAACACTCATGGAGTAGTCAATGTAGGATTTTTTCATTTCTTTCGATATCTCGTGTTGTTCTAATTTAGTATCTTCTAATAATGTACTCATTTTTTCGCCCTCCTTTCTTAAATGTCAAGTTCTGCTAAGTGCGCATTATCTTCGATAAATTTCTTTCTAGGCGGAACCTTGTCTCCCATCAGTACCGTAAAGACTTCGTCTGCCGCTGCAGCGTCGTCGATGGTAATCTGGATTAAGGTTCTGTTGTTGTAGTCCATGGTGGTTTCCCAAAGCTGATGGAAGTCCATTTCACCAAGACCCTTGTATCTCTGAATGTCGATTTTTCCGGCTTTGCCGTCTTCTTTCAGCTTCGCCATCAGTCTGTCCTGTTCAGGTTCGCTGTATGTATAGTAAACCTCTTTGCCTCTCTTTGTCAGGAAAAGCGGCGGTTTTGCAGCGTAAACATAACCACCCTCGATGAGCGGTGTCATATATCTGAAGAAGAAAGTCAAAAGCAGTGTTCTGATGTGAGCGCCGTCGACGTCGGCATCGGTCATGATGATAATTTTGTGATATCTCAGCTTGGTTTCATCAAATTCGTTGCCGATTCCGCAGCCGAAGGCTGTAATCATGTTCTTGATTTCATCAGAATTTAAAATCTTATCTAATCTTGCTTTTTCTACGTTCAGGATTTTACCACGAAGCGGAAGAACTGCCTGTCTCAGTCTGTCACGGCCCTGTTTTGCACTGCCGCCTGCGGAGTCACCTTCGACTAAGAAAATCTCTGACTTTGCAGGGTCTTTTTCTGAGCAGTCAGCCAGCTTGCCCGGCAGAGCGATACTGTCGAGAGCGCTCTTTCTTCTGGTTAATTCTCTCGCTTTTCTTGCAGCCTCTCTGGCTCTTGAAGCACGGAGACATTTTTCTAAAATCACCTTCGCCTGTGTCGGATTTTCCTCAAGGAAAGCAGTCAGATTTTCACTGGTGGACGTTTCTACGAAACCTCTCATTTCAGTGTTTCCAAGCTTTGTCTTGGTCTGTCCTTCAAACTGCGGCTCGGTGAGCTTTACAGATACGATGGCTGTGATACCTTCTCTTACGTCTTCGCCGGCAAGGGAATCGTCGTTATCCTTTAAAATCTTATTCTTTCTTGCATAGTCGTTGAATACTCTTGTAAGAGCGGTACGGAAGCCCGCCATGTGTGTACCGCCTTCTGTGGTACTGATATTGTTGGCATAGGAAAGCACCATTTCGTTATACCGGTCGGTATACTGCATGGCAACCTCAAGCTCCATATCCTTTTTGCTTACTTCAAAATAGATGATTTCTTCGTGAAGTGCGTCTTTGTTGCTGTTTAAGTGTTTTACAAACTCTTTCAGACCGCCCTCATAGTGGAACACTTCTTTCTTTTTCTTACCTTCACGTTCGTCGGCAAGAACAATCTTGATTCCCTTGTTGAGGAAAGCCATTTCTCTCAGTCTGTGCTGCAGCGTATCGTAATCGTACTCTACGGTTTCCTGGAAAATTTCAGGGTCCGGCCAGAAAATGGTCTTAGAACCGGTCTTCTTGGATTCGCCTACGATTGCAAGAGGCGCAACGGTTTTGCCTCTCTTGTATTCCTGTCTGTAAATGTTGCCGTTTCTCTTGACTTCAACTTCCATCTTCGTGGAAAGGGCATTTACAACGGAAGCGCCTACACCGTGAAGACCTCCGGATACTTTGTATCCTCCGCCGCCGAATTTACCGCCGGCATGAAGAACTGTATGAATAACTTCAACAGCCGGAATGCCAAGTTTCGGGTGATTATCTACCGGCATGCCTCGACCGTCATCTTCTACCATAATAGAATTGTCTTTTTGAATGGTTACATTGATAGATTTACAATAACCAGCAAGTGCTTCGTCCACACTGTTGTCTACAATTTCGTAAACCAGATGGTGCAGCCCTCTAGGTCCGGTACTTCCTATGTACATACCCGGTCTTTTGCGGACAGCTTCAAGACCTTCAAGTACCTGGATTTGGGCGGCGTCATACTGATTCTGATTCTTTTCTTCTTTGCTCATCTTACACCCACCTTATATAAAATTTAAAAGTTTTTCGATTTGACTTCAAACATCATTTTATTATACACCAAAATAAGCGTTTTTACAAGAAAATAAGTGCATTTTATCTTTTTTATCCCGCCTTTATTAAAAAGTCCGCATAAGCGGTAATTTTGCACGAAGAAACCCCTGAAAAATTGTCGATATATATCGAGTATTCAGACTTGCTCTTTTCTCCAAACCATTCCAAATCCGTCCCATAAAAAAACGGAACACCTGTATCAGTCTTCCGTTTTCGTTTTTTACGATTCTATTTCAAAGAATATCGGCGAAACCAGCGGTTCATATCTGATTTCAACACCTTTGATTTTTCCGCTTTCATCTTCTATCACATTGACCGGAACTTTCAGGACAAGTATGTCTTCCTTTACTCCCTCCAGCCAGAAAGAATTTTTTCCCCAGTGGTGCATCTGTAAATCCTGATCCCGATAATAAAGCCAAAGCTGCTGTCCTTTTGTAGTAATTCTGACTTTACCATAGCCGGGGTCAAAATACGTACCGGTGTAAGCCTCTATCGGGTGAGGCATTTCTACGCCTTTTTCGCTGCTGTCCAGAAAGCCTTCTGTTACATCTTTTTCACAGTCGCCGTAGCTCTTTGCAGGGGCTTTATCTTCATTTCCTCTGAATTTCTGTTCCCAGTGAGCATTGGGATAACCCAGCACCTGATCCAATATGGTATATAACAGCGTATAAAAAATTGGCGTTGACGGAGAATGAAGATTTATCAAAATGCCGACACCGATTTTTTCGTCGGGCAGGTACACCTGCAGACTGCTGTAACCTTCGATTTTTCCCGAATGTTTCTGGAATCTATGCCCACGGTAAGTGCCGCACTGCCAGCCCATGCAGTATCCCGTACCCGGATAATATTCCTCAGGAAGCCCGGCGCTGTCCACATAGTCCATCTGTTTTTCGTGCATCTGTAAAAAATTCTTCTCTGAAATAAGCTGCTGACCCGACGCTGTTTTGCCGCCGTCGATGTGAAAGTGCAGCCACTTTGCCATATCCCGTGCGGTGCAGTTGACCGACGCCGCAGGCCCTGCAAGGTCCACATTCCAAAAGTCAAGATGTTCCAGAGCCCCTTTATAAAATCTATAAGGCTCTGCATGATTTTCGTCGGACAAAATTTCTTCTGCCGTACATGTGGTTCTATCCATGGAAAGGGGCGCAAAAATCAGCTCTTCCATCAGGCTTTCCCATGTTTTCCCGGTTACCGCTTCCGCCGCATAGCCGGCAAGAGCATAAATCAGATTGCTGTACTGGGCTTTTTCTCGAAATGGCAGGTTCGGTTCTAAATACCGCAGCTGCCGAGCCAGATTCTCTCTCTTTTCTGAGCCAGGCCATAAGCCGTCGTGGCCGCCAAGCCCTGTTCTGTGGCAAAGCATATCACGAATGTTCATTTCCTGATTCGCTATCTCATCTTTCATGGCAAGCTCCGGCACTATGTTTCTGATTGGCGTATCAAAGTCCAGCTTTCCCAAATCCGCAAGCTTTGCAAGAAGGGCGGCAGTCATGGATTTTGAACAGGAAGCAATGCAAAACTGGGTATCCTCATCTACAGGAAGCTTCTGCTGCACATCACGATACCCTGCGCAGAAAATCTCATCTTCCGCTTCGGGTCTTATTAATACTACTGCAATTCCCGGTACTCTCCAGTATTCTCTCTCCCTTTCGATATATGCCCCATCTAATTGCGTTTTGTACGTCAATGTCCTTCTCCTCTCAGTAAGCTCTACGCAGTATTGGTAATATGCTACATATAACAAGCAAAATTCATGCCAGAGACTTTATTCTCAGTTCCGCCCTATTAATACCCCTTTTTTACCCGAAATACACATTTTTTCTTTTAGTAAATCCATTTAAAACCATTTACGTTGCTTTTTATGTCCGGTCATGTTATAATCTTGAGACATCAACAATCCTATGTAACTATAAGCGGGGAACATAAAAATGAAGAAGAAAACTATCGCTGTCATTTATGAGAGCTGCGTCAACCTTCCTGCCATCGAGCATAACCGGCACACGCTGGAAGATCTTTTTGAAGGTTATGTTGACGTCGTTAATTATTACTTCACGCAACTGGACGACAACACTATTTTGGAGGGCGACGCATTTCTTCTGTCAAATGCCAACCTTCTGGCTTCTGTGCGTTCTCACATTCCGGATTTTAAAAAAATCATTCTGATGCAGCGAAGTATTCAAAAGGCTGCCATGTCTTCCATTATGGATATTCCGGAAGGTTCAGATGTTCTGGTCGTCAACGACTCTTTCAATTCCTCCGTTCATACGGCTCATGCCCTTTATGAACTGGGAATCGGCCACCTGAATCTGATTCCTTATAATTCGACTTACAACGAATCCCTTTATGAAAATCTGCAGTACGCACTGACGCCCGGAGAAAGTTTGCTGGTGCCGCCGCATATTCCCCATGTCATTGATTTTCTTTATCGTGTAATCAGCTTTGATACGCTGATGCAGCTATCGGAAACTCTGCATTTAACAAACGATATTATTTCCAGAAATCTGATTAAGCACCTGAATTCCATTGCAGAGCGCAATAACGATTCTCCCGCCAGCTTTCTGACCAGCCATCTGAAAACGCAAATTATCAATCTGGTTGTCCGGGATCTTCCTACAGCGATTTTGGTAGTAAACACAGAATTCCAACTGGTCTACAGCAATGAGCAGGCCGACCGCCTGCTTTTATCGGAAAGAATCGAAGGAGACAGCAAGGGCCGCCGCAGCATTAAAGCGGAAACCCTGACCTTGCTGCAGGATATCAAAAGCAATACGACCATTGAACTGAGCGACGGCCACTATATGGTGGAAAAAGTCCCGCTCATGTTCCTCGATCAGCCCATGGGGTGCTGCTTCACTTTCCACAGTGAGAATCAGCTTCGGGAAATGGAGAGCAATCTCAGCAAGCATCTTCGCCAAAACGGACTCTTTGCAAAGTATCATTTTAAAGATATTCTGCATATTTCCTCTGTCATGGAGGAGACCATTTCCCTTGCAAAACGAGCCGCCGGAACTAACTATACGGTACTGATTCACGGTGAAAGCGGCACGGGTAAGGAACTGCTTGCCCAGTCCATTCACAACTATTCAGATAGAAGCAGCTATCCTTTTGTTGCAATCAACTGCAATACTTTGCCTGAATCTCTGCTGGAAAGCCAGCTGTTCGGCTACGAAGGAGGCTCTTTTACCGGTGCGCAGAAAAGCGGAAAACCGGGACTCTTTGAACAGGCAAACCACGGCACTATCTTTTTAGATGAAATCGGCGATATTTCCCCTAATCTGCAGTCACAGCTGCTGCGAGTTTTGCAGGAACAGCAGGTTATGCGTATCGGCAGTGAGAAAATCATCGACCTGGACGTTCGCATCATTGCCGCCAGCAATCAGGACTTAGAGACCTTAGTCAGCACAGGAAAATTCCGAAGTGATTTGTTCTACAGGCTCAGTGTCATTCCTATTGAAATTCCGCCGCTTCGCAAAAGACAGGCTGATATTCTGCCTCTTCTGAGTATTTTTTTGGGAGATTTATATACAGAGCTTACTGACGAGCAAAAGGAATCCTTCCGCCTTTACCCATGGCCGGGCAATGTACGGCAGCTGGAAAACGCCGCAAAGTACTTTGAAACTTTTCATGCTTTTCCTGCCTACCTTCACAGCTCCCATACCTCCCAGAAGAAAAAGGAAACAGAATCCGCAAACTCTCTTTCCCGGTCTTCCCATAAGAAGCAGCATCTGCCTTTGGAGCAGGACCTTGACCACCTGATTCTGACTCTGATTGCTGATTCCACCGAGCCGTTCCACGGTATCGGCCGCAGCGGAATCTTATCGGCACTGAAAAATGATTTTGATATCTGTATCAGTGACGGAAAACTGCGCCAGCTTCTGATTCAATTCAAAAAAGATGGCTTTATCACCATTGAAAGAGGACGAGGGGGCTGCCGTATTACTTCCGAAGGGGAGCAGCACTTAGAAAAGACGAAATAAAATCCTTTTTTAACCAATTAAATACATTTGAAGTCTGCGTGGATTTTCCCAATTCCCTGTTACAGTGCGGAAAATCCACGTTTTTAATTTGGTACAGTTTTTGCTTTACTTTATTATATCTATATATGACATTTTATCGGCTTAACGGTGAACAAGGAGGTATTATGCTATTTATCAATCAAAACGATTTTCCACATATCCCATATCCAACCGATACGGAGCACCCGGACAGCGAGTGTATGCTCCACGGTTCAATCAAAATGGCAGGCTGCGGAATCTGTTCCTGCTGTATGGTGGTTGACAGGCTTACCATGGAAACCCTCAGCTTAGAGGAATGTGTACAGATGTCCATTGACAGCGGGGCGAACCGTGAACCGGGTACGGACATGGTATTTCTTGCACCTGTTGTCGCTGAAAAATTCGACCTTTATGTGAAAACATCAAATAATACAGGAGAGTTAATTGAATGTCTGCAAAGTGGCGGCTGCGCCATTTTAAATCCCGGCGGCGATCGGGAAGGACATCGGGGCGTCCTTGAAAGAGGCGGCCATTACGTTGTAGCGGCCAGCTATCACGACGGAGAGATTTTGATTTTGGACCCGTCCTGGTCCGAAGACAAATATAAAGTGCCGGAGGTAAAGGATCTGGTTCGTGAATCCGGCTGTCTGGTCTATGCTTCGCCGGAAGTTATCATAGAAGATACAGAAAACCGGCGGCCTCGGTATTTTCTATTCTGGCGAAATTCAGATATAAAATAATCATCATAATACAATGTTGCCCTCCAAAAGGCTGCCGCCTCAGCGAAAAGCTGGGGCGGTACTTTTTATCCGATTCTTTTCCTGGTGGCAATAATTAGTTTTAATCCATTTATCTTTTTCATCCAATTAAATTACTTTTTTATCCATCACACAGATTATTCAGAAAATCATTGCAATTTCAATGCTTTCAGCTCCTATTTCTTATCTGGCATAGTTCTTGCTTTCCTAAATAACAAGACATTTAGTGAAAGACTGTCTTTCCACTGAGACTATCATCGGTTTTTCGCTAAAAGGATATTCTAATTAAATGAAACATAACAAAGGAGTTGAAAGAGGAATGAAGAAGAAATTATTCGTAACCTTCCTGGCATTCGTGCTATCCATGAGCCTTTTCACCGCATGCGGCGGCGATGACGGTTCTGGCGGTTCAGTAGAATATCGTGAATTATATTCTGCTGATGTATCTACATTAAACTATTTGAACACGTATTACACCGATGATATGAAAATTCCGGCTAATACAGAAGAATGGTTAATCCAGTTTGACTCAATGGGAGAAATCCAGCCTGCTATGGCAGAGTCCTGGGAATCTTCCGAAGACGGTCTGACATGGACTTTCAAAATTCGTGAAGGCGCTAAGTGGTATGATTACAATGGCGAAGAAGTCGGCGACGTAACTGCGCAGGACTTTGCCAACGCAATCGAATATGCGCTGAAATTTGACGCAGCTACTTCCTATATGTTCCCTGCAGCTAAAATCAAAAACAGCGGCGTAGGCGGCGAAGCTCTTATTAAAGGAGATGTAAAGTGGGAAGATGTCGGCGTGAAAGTTCTTGATGACAACACACTTGAATTTACACTGGATGCACCTTGCCCTTACTTCCTGTCCTGCCTGACTTACGGCTGCTTTGCTCCGATTTCCGGAGATGTTTTAGCACAGTTTGGCGACTGGGAAAACCGTGCTGACTGGGATATGGATCAGTGGAACGCATTTTCCGAAGGCTTAGACGGCGCAGAATACACTCAGTTATGGTACTGCGGCGCTTACTATCTGAGCGAATACAGTGCAGGTGAAAGATATACCCTGAAGAAGAATCCAAACTACTTTGAAGCAGATCAGGTATATATCGATACTCTGTCCTACACTTACAATGCAGAAGCATCCACTTTATCCGGTGAAATGTTCCAGCGTGGTGAAGTTGACAGCGCAAGCCTGACAAGCACAGTTGCCAAGAGCTGGTCAGAAAACGAAGACACAAAAGACATGTACGCACCAATCCGTGTGCTTCCTGACTACAGTTACTTCTTCAGTTTCAACTTTGATCCGCAGTTTGATGCGGAATATGAGCCGGACAACTGGAAGATCGCTGTAAACAACGAAAACTTCAGACAGTCTATTTTCCACGGCTTAAACAGAATCGGCGCAATCAAAATTGCAGACGAACTCAATGCAGAAACTCTGATTCAGAATACCGTTACACCTAAGAACTTCGTAATGGCTGACGGTGTTGATTATCCTGAACAGAAAGTATTCAAAGATTTAGCAGTAAATGACGGCGCTGACGCTTACTTCGACGAGGATTTAGCAAAAGAATACAAAGAAAAAGCAATGAAAGAGCTGAAAGCAGACGGCGCAACTTTCCCTGTTAAGATTTTGCTTCCGTATATGCCTTCCGCATCTGACTGGGACGCAGAATGCGTTTACATCGAAAAACAGTTAGAAGACTTACTGGGTACAGACTATATTGACATCATTGTTGAGCAGGGCCCTACACAGGACTTCTTAAGCAGCGTAAGAGCATCCGGTAAATTTGCACTTCTGAAGACTAACTTTGGCTGTGACTATGCTGACCCTCTGACTTATTCAGATCCGTTCTATAACGGCAACAACTACGCATTCATGTACAAGAGCACAGACCCTGAAACCAAGGCAGTTGTTGACGAGTACTACGCAGCAGTAGCAAAGGCTGACGCAATTACAGATGAAAACAAGACTGCTGAGCGTTATGCAGCTTTCGCAGATGCAGAAGCTATCCTGATTGAACATGCTATCACTATTCCATTCTGTCTCGGCGGCGGTTATCAGGCTACCAAGCTTAACGCATTTGAAGGACAGTATGCACCGTTTGGCGTATCTTCCCTGCGTTATAAAGGACAGAAGATTATGGAACAGCCGATGAGTACTGAATTGTTCAAATCTGAAATGGAAAAATGGGAAGCAAACAGAGCTAAATAAAGCCTCCTAAAGTCCTTTCATTAATACATCATATTAATAACAGTACAGCCGGGTATACGACTCGGCTGTACTGAATTTACTACATATAGGAGGTGTAAAACAAGATATGACTTCGTATGTTATCAAAAGAGTATTGCGTTCATTTATCACTTTATTTCTTGTTTGCACTATCGTGTTCTGTCTTCTCAGATTAATGCCAATCGAGGGATATTTTAAAAATTTTGATAAGATGACGGAAGCGCAGATTGAACGTCAACTGGATATAAAAGGCCTTAACGATCCACTGCCGACGCAACTTACACGATTTTATAACGATCTTATTCACGGAGATTTGGGTAATTCTTCAAGATATCGCCCAGGTGTTCCAATTACTACTATTTTAGCTGAAAGAGTTCCTATTTCTATGTTGCTGGGCACCATCGCTCTGGTTCTTTCTCTGCTTTTAGGTCTTCCTCTCGGCAGACTTATGACCCGATATAAAGGACGGCTTCCGGATCATTTAGGTACTGTGTTTATCATTGTAATTCAGGCAGTTCCGGCCGTTGTTTATTTCTTATTTATACAGATGTACGGAACCAGCCTTTCGGGACTTCCTCTGCTGTTTTCCAAAGAAAATGTGGCGACCTATATTCTGCCTGTGATTTCTCTTGCTTTAGGAAATATCGCATATTATGCAATGTGGCTGAGAAGATATATGATTGACGAAAGTAATAAGGACTATGTAAAACTTGCCGTCGCCAAAGGTGTAAATTCCAAAAATCTGATGAGCAAGCACATTTTCCGTAACGCCTTTGTACCTTTAGTCCAGTATATTCCTACATCTTTCGTACTGACTATCGTCGGTTCTATCTATGTAGAATCCCTGTATTCCATTCCGGGTATGGGCGGACTTTTGGTAAAAGCAATTCAGACCCAGGACAACACTTTAGTACAGGCTCTTGTTCTGATTTACTCTTTCCTGAGTATCATAGGTCTGATTATCGGCGACATCGCTATGACAATCGTTGACCCTAGAATTTCATTCGGCAAGAAAGGAGGCGCACGTTAATGAATAAATTTTCTCCAAAAGACCATCTTTCAAAAGGTTTAGAGGAAGCTATCTCCCAGAAAATCAGCGAAACCTGTGATGAACTGGAAAAAGGCGCTGATTCTGCCGGTACAGATAAAGCTGCATCTTTCAGTGACGCAGCCGGCGGTCAGGAGCACGTCATGGACGAAAAAGAAGCTTTCTCTTTTGCAAAATTTGATGCAAAAGAATCAGAGCGTCTGGGCTATACAGAATATTCCTACTGGCGTTCTACATTGCGTACATTCTTCCATAACAAGGTAGCAGTAATCTTCCTGTTTATTATGTGCGCTTTACTGTTATTTACATTTATTCAGCCGCTGCTTCCTAATCAGGCTGAACCTAACAAGATTTTCTTTGACGAAAACGGTATGGCACGCAGTAATATCGCTCCCGGCGGCGAATTTATTTTCGGTACCAACAACGCCGGACAGGATTTATGGTCCAGAATCTGGGGCGGTACACGCCGTTCTCTGGAAATCGCATTTTGCGTAGCTCTTGCGGAAGTTATCATCGGTGTTACCATCGGCCTTCTCTGGGGTTATGTCAGAAAGCTGGATTTTCTCTTTACAGAGATTTGGAACATCTTCGATAACGTGCCGCAGACCATCGTACTGATACTGCTTGCTTATATCATGAAGAGAAATATGTTCACTCTGGTATTTGCCATGAGTATCACAGGCTGGCTTTCTATGGCGCTGTTTATCCGAAATCAGGTTCTGATGATTCGTGACAGAGACTATAATCTGGCTTCCAGATGTCTGGGCACGCCGATTTACAGAATCATTACGAAAAACCTGCTTCCGTATATTGTTTCCGTTATCATGCTTCGCATGGCGCTTACCATTCCGGGAGCAATCAGTAATGAAGTATTTGTAAGCTATATAGGTCTCGGCCTTCCGCCAAGCGCACCGTCTCTTGGTAACCTTGTCAATGCAGGAAGAGCCCTTATGATGAGTCCGGAATTGAGATATCAGCTCATATTCCCAACCATCGTGCTTTCGGTCATTACAATCTCATTCTATGTTATCGGTAATGCCTTCTCAGATTCGGCTGACCCGAGAAATCATCACTAAGGAGGTTAAAAATGAGTAAATTTGATAAAAACACAATTATCAGCGTTGAAGACCTCCAAGTAAAATTCACGCTCCGTGGTGCAATGCTCAATGTCATTCGAGGAATCAGTCTTGATATTCATCAGGGAGAGAGTATCGCTATCGTAGGAGAATCCGGCTCCGGAAAATCCGTTTTTACTAAGACTTTCCTTGGTATGCTGGACGCAAACGGTTATATCGACAGCGGAAAAATCCTTTTCCGTACCGATGATTCCGGCAGTGATGAAAGTATTGTAGATTTAAGTAAATTCAAAACAGAAAAAGAATGGCTTACCATCAGAGGCAGACAAATCGCCATGGTTATGCAGGACCCTATGACCAGCTTAAATCCGCTGAAAACCATCGGCGGCCAGCTGGAAGAAACGGTGCTCCTTCATCACCCTGAGATGACAAAAGAAGAAGCCCATAAGAAAGCTATTCAGCATTTGGTAGACGTTGGCATTAATGAGCCAGAAAGAAGATGCAAGCAGTATCCTCATGAATTTTCAGGCGGTATGAGACAAAGAGTTGTCATCGCTATCGCTTTGGCATGTGACCCAAGAGTTCTAATCTGCGACGAACCTACCACCGCCCTTGACGTAACCATTCAGGCACAGATTCTGAAACTGATTCGTGACCTGCAGAACAAATTAAATCTGACGACCATCTATATCACCCATGACCTGGGCGTTGTAGCCAATGTAGCGGACCGTATCGCCGTTATGTATGCGGGAGATATCATTGAAGTGGGCAATGTAAATGAAATTTTCTATGACCCTCGTCATCCGTACACATGGGCGCTGCTCAGTTCCCTGCCTCAGCTGGGAATTAAAGGAGAAGACCTGTATTCTATTGCAGGTACGCCTCCAAATCTGCAAATGGAAATCAAAGGCGACGCCTTTGCGCCAAGAAATCCATATGCTCTTAACATCGACTTTGTGGAACGGCCTCCTTTCTTTGAAGTTTCACCGACCCATAAAGCCAGAACCTGGCTGCTTGATCCAAGAGCGCCAAAGCTGGAGCCACCGGAAGCGGTGCGCAGATTGACAGAAGGGAGGATGTAATCATGGCAGAAGAAAAAAAGGTATTAGTCGATGTAAAAGACTTGACGATACAGTTCGGTTCTCGCCGCCATCCGTTTACGGCAGTGGAAAATGCGAGCTTTCAAATCTATAAAGGTGAAACTTTTGGACTTGTAGGAGAATCCGGCTCCGGTAAAACCACCATCGGCAGAGCCATCATTCGTATCAATCCTACTGCAAACGGCGAAATCATCTATGACGGGAAAAAAATCAACGGAAATATTTCTAAAGAACTGGATAAAGAGGTTACGCAGAAAATCCAGATGATTTTTCAGGACCCTATGGCATCACTGAACGAACGAGCTAAGGTAGACTACATTGTAGCAGAGGGTCTTTTGAATCTGCCGAAAAAACTCAGTAAAGATGAACGACAGCAGCTGGTAGCGCAGGCACTGGACGAAGTCGGACTTCTTCCTGAGTTTGCAAGCAGATTTCCTCACGAGTTTTCCGGCGGTCAAAGACAGCGTATCGGTATCGCAAGAGCTATGGTAATGCGGCCGGAATTTATCATTGCTGATGAACCTATATCAGCTTTGGACGTATCTATACGGGCACAGGTTCTAAACTTGATGTCAAAATTTCAGCGGGAATATGGGCTGACCTATCTGTTCATTTCCCATGACCTTTCCGTTATGCGGTTTATCTGCGACAGAATCTGCGTCATTCACAAAGGTGTTCTTGTGGAACTGGCTGAAACGGAGGAACTTTTCGCTCATCCGATTCACCCTTATACACAGGCGCTTCTGTCCGCTATACCAATGCCTGATCCGGTCAGAGAAAAGAGTAAGACCTTAAAGGTATACGATCCTTCATGTCACGACTACAGCGTTGAAAAACCATCGTGGCGTGAAATCAGGCCATCCCATTTTGTATGGGCCAACGAACCGGAATTTAAAAAGTACCAAAGCGAATTAAAGTAAATTAAAGAAAATATGAAAAGCGCCTCAATTCATTTCATTTATGAATCAGAAGGCGCTTTTTAATTGCTTTCCCTTATATTTCCTTTTTCTATATAAATGACTTTTGCTTCCGGAAAGGATTTTAAAATATCACCGGAAATATCCGTCGTAGTGATAAAAAGCTGATTATTTTTCAAGGTTTTTATCAGATATTCCTGTCTTTCTATATCGAGTTCGCTCATTACATCATCGAGAAGTAAAATCGCATCTTCATCGGTTTCTTCCTTGATTAAATTCAGCTCAGCCAGCTTCAGTGAAAGGGCACAGGTTCTCTGCTGCCCCTGAGAGCCGAAACTTCTCATATCCACGCCGTTTACGTAAAAAGAGATGTCATCCTTGTGAGGACCTTTTGTCGTGGTTCTCTGGCGAAAATCGTTTTTAAAAGCCTTTTTAATTTCATCGTAAAAGAAACCCTCTAATTCTTCCGGGGATTCCATATATGCTATGTTCGGATTATATTCCAGAAAAAGACTTTCTTTTCCATTGGTGATACTGCTGTGAATTTTTCCGCTGAAATCACTGATTTTCTTGATGAATTTCTCTCTGATATGAATGATTCTGGCGCCGTAATGCGCAAGCTGGGTATCCCACAAATCCAAAATACTGCTGTCTATATTTTCCTCTTTCAGATAAGTATTTCGCTGCACCAGAGTTTTCTTGTAGTTTGTCAGACTGTCATAGTAAAGAGGCTGAATCTGGCAAAGCTCTCTGTCGATGAACTTTCTGCGTTTTTCCGGTTCATCTTTGACGATTTTCAAATCCTCCGGAGAAAAAATGACAATCAATATATTTTCAAGAAGCTCCGACGTCTTTTTTATATTGATACCGTCTTTTTTGATGGATTTCTTTGCGTCTTTTTTAATGGTGATTTCAACGGAAGTATCGAAGACTTCTTTTTCGGCCTCCACCTTTACTTTCGCCATGGTCTGCTCAAATTTAACAAGGTCGCTGTCTTTGTTTGTTCTAAAGGATCTGCCGATAGAGGTAATGTATATACTTTCCAGTAAATTAGTCTTTCCCTGGGCGTTATTACCCAGGAAAAGATTTACGTTTTTATTGAAATCTACCTTTAAATGGTCGTAATTTCTAAAATTTGTAAGTTCTATATTTTTAATATACATAATTAGTTGTTGGTAATTCTTACCGGAAGAATCAGATATTCAAATGCGTTTCCGTCAATCGGCTCTACTAAGCAAGGTGTAATCGGTGTGTTGAAATACATGTATACTTCTTCATCGTCGATGGATTTCATCACATCTAAAACGTATTTTGCATTGAAGCCGATATCCAAATCTTCTCCTTCCTTAGAAATGATAACTTCTTCTTTTACATTTCCTTCTTCGGATTTGGAAGTAATGGTAACGATGGTATCCTTGATGGACATTTTAATCAGATTGTTCTTTCCTTCTTTTGAGAGGAGGGAAGCTCTTTCGATACTTTCCATCAAATCGCCTTTATTTACTTTTACTTTGATTTTGTTGTCTTTTGGAAGAACGTCTTTATATTTGATAAATTCTCCGTCTAACAGTCTGAGAACGACCTTTACACTGCCGATAACAAAGATTGATTTCTTGTCGTTGATGAAAAGTTTTACATTTTCGTCGTCTTCTGCAGCGTCACTTAAAATCTTGCTGATTTCGTTCATAATTTTTGCGGAAATGATGACGTTCTTTTCTTCTCTGTTAATCATGGCTTCTCTTGTTATAGCCATTCTGTAGCCGTCGATTGCAACCATGTTGATTCCGTCTGCCAAAAGTTCGATGAGAATACCTGTGATAACGCCTTTGGATTCGTCGATGCTGGCAGCAAAGGAGGTTTTTCTAATCATTTCTTTTAAGATAGTCTTGTTGAAAACGATGTCGTCCTGATTTTCTTCGATATTTTTGATATTTGGAAATTCATCAGGAGAAAGTCCGATAATGCTGAACTGTGAATTCATACATTTGATGATGACATTTCCGTCAGTAAGTTCAACGCTGACATCTGCGTTTGGCAGCTTTCTGATAATGTCTCCAAAGAGCTTGGACTGTACGACAATAGAGCCTGTTTCAGCGTTTTCTACACTGATGGTTTCTTCTATTGTGATATCAAGGTCAGAAGCAGACATTTTCAATGTACCGTTTTCTCCTACCTCTAAAAGAATACCTTTTAGAATAGGAATTGTGGTTCTTGATGTTACCGCTTTTGAAACGATATTTAATGCTTTAGTGAGAACTGATTGGTTGCATGTGAATTTCATATTAAAACCTCCGAAATGCCATCTTTTTCTTATATTTATTTAGTAGTAATAGTAGTAGGGGCTGTGGATTCTGTGGATAACTTTTCTGCCCCTTGCAATATCTCAAAAAATTAAAGTTCAAAATTTGTGGATAAGCTGTAAAAGTTATTCAGAAATATCCTTCTTTAAATGTTCAATGGTTTCTTTGACCGATTCATTGCTTTTTATTTCATCTTGAATTTTGTCGCAGGCGTGCATTACGGTGGTGTAATGTCTGCCGCCGAATAGATTTCCAATCTTAGGCAGGGAATAATCGGTTAATTCTCTGCAAAGGTACATGGCAATCTGCCTTGGAAAAGCAATGTTGCTGGTTCTCTTTGAGCTTTCCATGTCGGAGACTTTGATTTTAAAGTATCTGCTGACGATGGTTTTGATTTTCTCAGGGGTAGGACTGGTTCCGTTATTTTGAATGATGTCCTTGAGAATTCTCTTTGCAAAGGTTTTGTCGATTTTTTCTTCCATCAGAGTGGAGAAGCTGACGATTCTGTTAAATGCGCCTTCAAGTTCTCTGATGTTGTCCTTGATTTTCTCAGCGATGAGGCAGATTACCTCGTAAAGGTCGTCGTCCATTTCGATGTTGGCATTTTCTGCCTTTTTCATCAGAATTGCGACTCTGGTTTCGTAGTCGGCCGGCTGTAAATCTGCGATGAGATTCCACATAAACCTGGAACGAAGCCGTTCTTCCAGTTTATCCAGCTTATTAGGGGCCCGGTCACTGGAAATGACAATCTGCTTATTCAAATCATACAGGGAATTGAAGGTGTGGAAAAATTCTTCCTGCATGGTATCTTTTCCCTCTAAAAACTGAATATCGTCTATAAGTAAAACGTCGACTTTTCTGTATTTGTTTTTAAATTCTCTGGTCTTGTTTTCTCCAAGAGCTTTAATAAATTCGTTGGTAAACATTTCGGAAGAAACGTAGAGAACGTTGAGATTCTCGTTGTTTTCCAAAAGATAAATGCCGATGGCGTTCATCAGATGAGTTTTACCAAGGCCGGAGCCGCCGTAGATAAACAGGGGATTATATGCCTCCGATGGTGATTCGGCAACGGCAAGAGCTGCTGCATGGGCATATTTATTGCTGCCGCCTACGACAAAATTATCAAAGGTGTATCTTGGATTAAAAATTTTCTGCTTGCGCAGCTTCGGATCCATTAAAACAGGCTGCTGCGACGCTTCTTCCTTTGGTGTTTCGTAATCGCTGCTGTTTTTGATAACAACCCGGTATTCTTCTCCGGTTACGGTTTTGAAACTGGATTCAATCAGCTGTAAATAGCGGTCTTTCAGTACTTTAATGATAAAATCCTCATCGGTTTCCAGGTAGACGATTTTTACATTTTTGTCAATGTTGTTAATTTTAATCGGCTTAAACCATGTATTGTAACTGATTGATGTGGTATTTTCTTCAATAATATTTAAAACTTGATTCCATATACTCTTCATTTTCTGCCCTCAATTCTTCTTGTAGTTTTATTGTACCTAATAAGTTATCCATATACAAGTACAAATTTGAAAGGTTGAAAAATAAAATTTCCACGTAGTTATCCATATCTTGTGGATAACTTTACGCACATACACTTTATAGGACGGTGCCGTTTATTTTATAACAAAAAAGGACAAAATCATTGACAATTCAAAGGTTTGTAAGTATAATAGTAGGGCATATGTGCGCATATTGGAATTTAGATTGCGCATGAGTTTACAATTTAGAAGGAGGTAAAACCAATGAAACAGACTTATCAGCCTAAAAACAGACAGAGAATGAAAGAGCACGGCTTCAGAAAAAGAATGAGCACTAAGAATGGCAGAAACGTTCTCAAGAGAAGAAGAGCTAAAGGCAGAAAAAGATTAAGTGCTTAATTTAAAATGCTTAAAAAAAATGTTTTAAGACGAAAGAGTGATTTTTCTTCTATTTACAATAGAGGAAAATCCGTAGGGGACAGATATGTAGTTGTCTTTTACAGAAAAAACAATCTTCCCTACACCAGAAAAGCTTTTTTAGCTAGTAAAAAGGTTGGCAACAGTGTTAAGAGAAATAGAGCCAGACGTTTAATGAAAGAAAGTTTTAGACTGACAGATTTTAAAATTCCGGAAGGCTATGATTTTATTTTTATTGCAAGAAACACCATTGTCAATGCTAAGTGCCAGGATGTAAAGAAGTCTTTAGAATCAGCACTGAGAAGAACCGGGGTAACGAAAAAAGCATGAAATATATCAGTAGATTTTTTAAAGGAATAATGATTTTCCTGATTCGGATATATCAAAAATGTATTTCACCCTTATTTCCGCCTACCTGTAGGTTTTATCCTACTTGCTCCACGTATTTTATACAGGCTCTGCAGAAATACGGAGTAATCAAGGGTAGTTACTTAGGAATAAAACGAATTTTAAAGTGTCATCCGGGAAATCCCGGAGGGTATGACCCTTTAAAATAACGGAGGAAATTTAATGTTTATCTTTAACATATTAGCTACTCCTTTAGGATGGCTTCTGACACAGCTGTACAGTATCATCGGAAATTACGGCATATGCCTTATTATTGTAACTTTAATCGTAAAGATTGCTTTATATCCGGTATACAAGAAACAGATTTTTTCAACTGCCGGTATGGCAGAGATGCAGCCGAAGATTCAGGAGCTTCAGAGGAAATACGCAAATAATAAAGAAGTTCTGAATGAGAAAATGGCAGAGCTTTACAAAGAGGAAAATTTTAATCCGATGAGCGGTTGTCTGCCGATGATTGTGCAGATGATTATCATCATGGGTCTCTTTGCACTGCTCAGAAATCCTATGATTTATATTTCAGACGAGAGTATGTACTTTGCAATCCACGAGCCATTCCTGTGGATTAGAGACTTGAGCCAGCCTGACCTTTGGATTCTTCCAATCGCAGCCGGTATCGCCACATTCTTCTCTTTCTGGATGAATCAGCAGACCAATCCGAATCAGGCAGCTGCAGGCGGTAACTTCATGACCAATATGATGAAGTACTTCTTCCCTGTTATGATTGTATGGCTGGCAAGATCTTATCCATCCGGCCTTGCAATTTACTGGTTTATGAGTCAGTTTATTCAGATTTTCTTTAACCTGCGTTTCAACATGCTTAGAAAGGCTCTGAAAGAAGAAAAGAATAAAAGCAAGAAGAAAAAGAAGAAGTAGGAGCTATGGAGGAAAAAATTAATATGGAGTTTTCGGAAAAATGGGGAACCGATGTGGATACAGCTGTAAAGCTGGCATTGGATGAACTCAAATTGACCATAGACGAAGTTGATGTAACGGTTTTAGAAGAACCATCCAGAGGTTTTTTTGGAATCGGTTCTAAACTGGCGTTAGTCAGAGTTGAAAAGAAGAAACCGGTAGAAGAACCGAAAGAAAAGCCTGTTATCAAAGAGGCTGCTCCGGAAGTAAAGAAGCCGGCTTCTGAAGAAATCAGAAAACCAAAGGCAGAAGCGAAAAAAGCGCCGAAGCCTGAGAGAACTGAAAAGAAGGCAAGACCAGAGAGAAAATCTTCTGTAGAAAGAGAAGCAGGAGAGCTTTTCCCTGTCGAAAACCATGCTGCACTGGAATTTCTTCATGAAGTGACAGAACAGATGGGTCTGGAAATCGAAATTTCTGCAAGAGCAAACGACGAAAATGTATTTATCAATATTCAGGGTAAGGATTCCGGTACCATCATCGGTAAGAGAGGACAAACCCTCGATGCAATCCAGTATTTAACAAGTCTGGTTGTAAATAAGGATAAGGAAAATTATATCAGAGTCGTAGTAGATGCAGAAAATTACAGAGCTAAGAGAGAAAAGACTCTGGAAAAGCTTGCGAACAGACTTGCCGACAAAGTAGTGAAAACTAAGAGAAGTGTAAGGCTTGAACCGATGAATCCTTATGAACGTAAGGTTATTCATGCAACTCTTCAGCATAACTCCCGCGTTACAACAAGAAGCGAGGGACAAGATCCGTACAGAAGGGTTATCATTGAGCTTAAATAACTTGTATAGCCCGCAGCCAATGCGGGCTTTCTTTTTCAAGGAGATTTAAATGGAAGATACAATCGCTGCAATCGCCACCGCTCCGGGAGAAGGTGGAATCGGAATCATCAGAATCAGTGGGGAAAGCGCCTTTGATGTACTTGGGCGTGTATTTTGTCCTGCAAATCCTGCAGCTTTAGAAAATAGAAAAATGTCCTACGGACATATCGTAAATCCGCAGACAAAGAGCATCGTCGATGAGGTTCTCTGCGTCTATATGAAAGGGCCGAAGACCTATACCACAGAAGATGTTGTAGAGATAAACTGCCACGGCGGCATGGTGCCCCTTCGCAAGACTTTGGAGCTGGTTCTTGAAAACGGTGCAAGAATGGCTGAGCCGGGAGAGTTTACAAAGCGTGCTTTTTTGAACGGCCGTCTCGATTTATCTCAGGCAGAAGCGGTCATCGACGTGATTCGTGCAAAGACAGACAAGACATTTGATGTTGCCATGAATCAGCTGGAAGGTGTATTTTCCGGCAGAATTAAAGAAATCAGAAAAAAGCTGGTGGACATTTTAGTAAATGTCACCGTCAATATAGATTATCCCGACGAGGATATTGAAGAAATTACCTATGAAAAACTGGAAAAGGATTTAATGGAAGTAAGGAATGACGTGGAATCCCTGCTGGCAAGTGCGGAAACAGGAAAAATTATCCAGGATGGTCTTTCTGTAGCAATTATTGGAAAACCAAATGTTGGAAAATCTTCCCTGATGAACAGTCTGCTCCGTGAATCCAGAGCTATCGTTACGGAAATCCCCGGAACGACCAGAGATACCATCGAGGAACATCTCAGCGTCAGAGGTATTCCTGTCAGATTGACAGATACCGCAGGAATCAGAGAAACCAGCGATATCATTGAGCAAATCGGTATTGAAAAATCAAAGGAATCTTTTAATCAGGCGGATTTGGTGATTTTTATTTTAGACAGCAGTAAAGATTTTTCAGATGAAGACCGAGAAATCATGGAGCTTGTCGATGAAGAAAAAACCATCGTCCTTTTGAATAAGACTGACCTTCCCGCAAAGATTGACGAAAGCAGCGTCAGAGAAATGTTACAGACAGTGCCTGTAATCAAGGCTTCTATGGAAACCCAGGAAGGTGTTTCTGAAATTGAAGAAAAAATTGTTTCTATGGTATATGATGGAAAAGTGAGCCAAAATAACAATCTCATCGTAACCAATGTGAGACACAAAGATATTTTAGTCAAAGCTGAAAAATCCCTGCATGATGCCGTTTCCATGACGAAGATGGGAGAGGCGCTGGAATTTATTGAAATCGACATCAACAGCGCCTATGAATCCCTCGGTGAAATCATCGGCGAAACCGTGCAGGACGATATTATCAATGAAGTGTTTTCAAGATTTTGTTTAGGAAAGTAAGTTAGGAGAATTATGGAACACGTTTTTATGGGAGAATACGACATCATCGTTGTCGGCGCAGGCCATGCAGGCTGTGAAGCCGCTCTTGCGGCAGCCCGTATGGGAAATAAAACTATGCTCTTTACCATCAATCTTGAGGCAATCGCTATGATGCCTTGTAATCCGTCAATCGGCGGTACTGGTAAAGGTCATTTGGTTCGTGAAATCGACGCCCTCGGCGGTGAAATGGGAAAAAACATCGATAAGACTTTTATTCAGAGCAGAATGTTAAATACTGCCAAAGGTCCGGCGGTACATTCGCTTCGTGCTCAGGCCGATAAACACAGATACCACACTGAGATGAAAAAGACCATCGAGCAGCAGGAGAATCTTCACGTCAAACAGGCGGAAATCGTGGATCTTCTGGTAGAAGAGGGCAAAGTCTGCGGCGTGGTTACTATGACCCATACCTACTACACTTCAAAGGCTGTAGTTTTGGCCACAGGTACTTTCCTGCGAGGCAAAATTTTCATCGGTGACAGTGCATATTCCAGCGGCCCTAACGGATTAGCTCCATCTGTGGAACTTGCCGACAATCTGAAAAAGCACGGCATGAAGCTGCGCAGATTCAAAACGGGAACACCGGCAAGAGCCCTTGCTTCCACCTTTGATTACTCAAAGATGACAGAACAAAAGGGTGATGAAAAAATCGTACCGTTTTCCTTTATGAACGATGAACTGGAAAAGGATCAGGTTTCCTGCTGGCTGACTTACACCAACGAGGAAACCCATACGGTGATTAGAAATAATTTCCATAGGTCTGCTCTCTTTGGCGGTCAGATTGAGGGAATCGGTCCGAGATACTGTCCATCTATCGAAGACAAAATCAATCGCTTTGCAGACAAGGAAAGACACCAGACATTTATCGAACCTGAGGGACTGGATACAGAGGAAATGTATATCCAAGGTATGTCTTCCAGTTTACCTGAAGATGTCCAGGAACAGTTCTATCATACTATACCGGGGCTTGAAAATATTATTATCACAAGACCCGCTTATGCTATCGAGTATGATTGTATTGACCCTCTTGATTTAAAACCTAACTTAGAAAACAGACAGATTAAGAATTTATTCTGTGCCGGACAGTTTAACGGAAGCTCCGGTTATGAGGAAGCAGCAGCCCAGGGGTTGCTTGCGGGAATCAACGCATCTCTGGAAATAAATGGAAAAGAACCGCTAGTTCTGGACAGAAGTGAGGCTTATATTGGCGTTCTCATCGACGATCTCGTGACTAAAGGTACAAATGAACCTTACAGAATTATGACCAGCAGAGCGGAATATAGACTGGTTCTGAGGCAAGACAACGCAGATTTGCGTTTAACGGAAAAATCTTACAGGATAGGACTGGCAGACAAGGAAAGATATAACAAGTTCCTTGAAAAGAAGAAAATTGTGGAAGAGGAACGTCACAGAATGGAGACGACCTACGTTTATCCAAAAGAAGCCAACGAATTTTTGGAGAGGGTAGGGAGTGCGCCGCTGCAGAACAAAGCAACCTTGGCGGAGCTTTTAAAGCGGCCGGAAGTGACCTATGAAAATATGGAGGAAATTGATTCCGCACGCAGAGAGCTTACCTCTCATGCAAAGACCCAGCTGGAAGTGCAGATTAAGTACGAGGGATATATCGCCAAGCAGATGGCGCAGATTGAGAAGTTTAAAAAATTGGAGAACAAAGCCCTCGATGAAAATCTGGATTACAGCCAGATGGAAGGACTTCGTCTGGAAGCAGTGCAAAAGCTGAATCAGCTGAAGCCACGTTCTGTAGGGCAGGCTTCCAGAATTTCCGGCGTCTCTCCTGCGGATATCAACGTTATTTTAGTTTACTTAGAAAAGATGAGAAGAAAGAAAGCGTAAGATGAAAGCATTAACAGAAGCATTTGAACAGCTGCAGATTCCTTGGGAACAGGATATGGCAGATAAATTTGTCGGCTATATGGACGGCATATTAGAATGGAACGAAAAAATCAATCTGACTGCCATCAAGGACAGAGATGAGTTTGTGGTAAAGCACCTGGTGGATTCTATTCTCTGCGCAGGATTTTCTGAATACCAAAACAGCGAGAGCATTATCGATGTCGGCACGGGAGCCGGATTTCCCGGCGTTCCACTTGCAATTATAAGTCCCGATAAGGATTTTGTGCTGGCGGATTCACTGAACAAGAGGCTGAAAGTCATTAACGATTTGACGGACAGACTGGGTATATATAATGTAGAAACTGTTCACGGCAGAGCAGAGGAGCTGGCGAGAAATAAACACTATCGGGAAAGCTTTGACCTTTGCGTGTCCAGAGCCGTTGCCAATATGGCAGTTCTTGCGGAGTACTGTCTGCCTTTCATCAGAAAAGGCGGACACCTGCTGGCATACAAAGGCCCTGATGTAAACGAGGAATTAAAGAGCGCAGAAAAGGCGGTAAAAATCCTCGGCGGAAAGATTCTCCGCATAGAAACAACGCCCCTTGAAGGATACGAACACAACATAGTAGTCATAGAGAAAATAAAGGAGACTCCTGCAAAATATCCAAGAAAAGCAGGAACTCCGGTGAAAGAGCCCATATTGTGATATAATATGGGTTTTTTTGTTGGGCATTTTTTCTGCATTTCCCCGGAAAACATGGTATGCTGATAGTAGAAACGAAAGGGGGATTTTATGTTACAGAGGAAAAGCGTGGAACTGCCGATTAGCTCAGTGCGGGCCAATCCTGAGCAGCCGAGAAAACATTTTGCGGAAGAAGAACTCAACGATTTGAAAAACTCTATTGCCGAATATGGGGTATTGCAGCCGATTATTGTCAAAAAAGATAAAAGCGGGTTTTACTTTTTAATTGCAGGGGAGAGGCGGCTTCGGGCAGCAAAGCTGGCAGGACTTTCTAAAATACCGGCTCTTATAAAAGAATTTGACGATAAGGATACGGCTCTGATTGCGGTGGTGGAAAACGTCCAGAGAGAGAATCTCAGTTACATAGAGGAGGCTTATGCCTACAGAAAACTCATCGACGATTTCGGGCTGACCCAGGGGGAACTTTCCGAGAAGATTGGAAAGCGGCAGTCCACTATTTCCAATAAACTTAGGATTTTGACCCTGCCGCCTGACATACAGGAAAAGCTCATTGAAGCAAAGCTGACAGAGCGTCATGCCAGAGCCTTACTCAAGGTGGAAGATGCTGCCGTTCGGGAAAAAATTCTTCAGCGGGTCATCAGCCATAACCTCAACGTAAAGCAGACGGAAAAACTCATCGACGATTATATGATGAAAGATGAGGCAGAGTACAGAAGCAGAAGAAAAATCAATTACATCAGCTATAAGATTTATACCAACACAATCCGAAAGGCCTTTGCCCAGATCCATGACATGGAGGAGAATTCTAAGATGACAGAGGAGGACAAGGGTGAATATATAGAACTGAAAATCGTGATACCAAAAAATCAATGATGTTTCACGTGAAACATCATTGATTTTTTTTCGTAAAACAGTAGCCAAATCGGAGGGAATCATATATAATGTCTATAGTACATTTTTGCAGGAGGAAAAACATTGGGAAAAGCAATAGCAATTTTTAATCAGAAGGGTGGCGTAGGGAAGACTACTACCAACATCAATTTAGGTGCAAGTCTGGCACTGAAAGGCAAGAAGATTCTTATGCTGGATATCGACCCGCAGGGAAACACCACCAGCGGTATCGGTATTTCCAAGAAGGATTTGCCTTATACGGTGTATGATTTGCTCATCGAAGATAATTTCGACACCCGCAAAGCGATTATTCATACGAATATAGAGAATCTGGATATCATTCCTGCCAGCATTGACTTAGTTGGTGCGGAGATTGAAATGGTAGCCCTGGAAGGAAGAGAAAGACGTCTCAGAAAAGCCATTGAAAAGGTAAAGGATTTCTATGACTATATTTTCATCGACTGTCCGCCTTCACTGGGTCTTTTGACAATCAATTCTCTGACCGCTGTTGAAAGTGTACTGATTCCAATTCAGTGTGAGTTTTATGCGCTGGAGGGTGTAAGTCAGCTGGTGAATACCATTGAGCTTGTAAAAAAGAGCCTGAACAAATCTCTGGAAATCGAAGGAGTTATTCTCAGCATGTTCGACGGCAGAACCAATCTGTCCATTCAGGTTGTGCAGGAAGTAAAGAAGTACTTCGGTTCAAAGGTTTATTCCACAGTAATTCCTAGAAACATCAGACTTGCAGAAGCGCCGAGCTTCGGCATGGCGATTACAGAGTACGACCCGAAATCCAAGGGAGCAGAAGCTTATCGTGATTTCGCAGAAGAATTTCTGGAATGGGAGGAAATTAGATAATGGCTGCAGGAAAGACGAAGAACAGAGGACTGGGCAGGGGACTTGACGCCTTGTTTGCAGATCAGGCGCCGGTGGTAAAGCCGGAAGAAGCGAAAAAAGAAGCTGTGCCGGCAGAAGCCGAAAACGCAGTGGTATATATTAACATCAATGATATCAAGCCTAACGAAAACCAGCCGAGAAAGGTTTTCAACGAGGAGAAAATCAGCGAGCTTTCCGCTTCTATTTTGGAGCATGGAATCATTCAGCCGCTGGTCGTAAGAAAAAGCAAGACCGGATATGAAATCGTTGCCGGTGAAAGAAGATGGCGTGCAGCAAGAAAAGCTGCGCTGAAAGAAGTACCTTGTCTGATTCGCAAGTTTAACGATGAAGAAAACATGCTCATTGCAATCATCGAAAACATGCAGCGTGAGGACTTGAATCCAATCGAAGAAGCAGAAGGTCTCAATCAGATGATAAAGACCTACGGCCTGACTCAGGAGGAGGTTTCGAGGAGTGTCAGCAAGAGCAGACCCTATATCACCAATGCGCTGCGTCTTTTGAAACTGCCGGCTCAGATTCAGGACCTGGTAACCGAGGGTAAGATTTCAACAGGTCACGCCAGAGCGCTGATTTCCGTAACGGATAAAAAGCTGCAGGCAGAGCTTTGCAGAAAGATTGTAGAAGAAGGACTTTCCGTTCGCAAGATAGAGCAGCTGGTGCAGGCTGCAGGAAAACCGAAAAAGCGTCCTGCCAAGAAAGTAAAAAGCGCAGATACAGTTCATGTAGAAAACGAGCTGAAGAACATTTTCGGCACTAAGGTTTCCATCGAGCAAAAAGGGAAAAAAGGAAAGATTGAATTAGAGTACTACAGTGCGGAGGAATTAAATCGTTTAATAGAACTGTTGAAATCCGTAGAATTATAAAAGCTGTTTCACATGAAACATAAATGAAATGCCTCTTATATGAAGGGGCATTTTACTGTATATAAGGATAGAGAGTATGACAGAATTTGAGGAGAGAATTACAAGGCTGATGAAGGAAGCGGAGAAAGAACTGCGTGCCATAGGAATCAGGCCTTCGACCAGAATACTGGAAATCAGTGAAAACAGGCGGGCGAAGAAGCGGCTGGGCTGCTGTAAACTGGTAAAAAAAGGATTTCGACAGACCTTTCGTATCGAGATTTCCACCGTCCTTGCCCAGGTCGACGACAAGGCCTTGAAGCAGACGATTTTACACGAGCTGCTTCATACCTGTCCGGGCTGTTTCAACCATGGAGAAAAATGGAAAAAACTGGCTGAACAGGTGAATCAGGCGTACGGCTACCGGATCAAGCGGCTAAGCAGCGAGGAGGAGCTGGGCATAGCCGGGCCTGCCGCAGCTCCCGGCTCTAGGGCAGGCAACTCCGCCGAAAGAGCAAGGCCAAACTATAAGTACAGGATTCGCTGTACCGGCTGCGGCACTGCCAGCTACCGCATGAAAAGAAGCAGGGTAGTGGAGCACCCGGAGCAGTACCGGTGCGCTAAGTGCGGCGGTGCATTAAAGGTAGACCAAATCTAGAAAATGTGGTATACTATACTGTAAACCTTGTGAGACTTCCGTAAGGAATTATCACAGAACCAACACGAAGAAAACTGGCTAGTGTGATATATTAGTATATATTACATTAGTTTCATGCGCTAAAAGAGGAACGAGAAATGGCAAGGACTTTGTTTGAAAAAGAAATTTCATCTAAAATACCTTTACCTGTCTGCATTATCAACAGCAAGGGGAAAGTGGTAACCGCCAATGAGCACATCGGCGATGTGTTTATTTATGACGGAATTGAAGACGCAGACTTTTTTGCCCTAACCGGAATCAAGACCTCTGATTTATATAGCAAGGCAGACGAAGGAACTCACTTCTTTCTGGAAAGAAACGGCAAGCAGTTTAAGCTGGTGGTGAGCAGAGAAAACGAAGCAGAAGACGCAAACCTTTTGGTGTTCTTTTACGATATAACCAACTTTGAGAATTTGAAAGACCGCTATAACGACGAGCGTGTTTGCGTGCTTAGAATTGTCATAGATAACTACGATGAGTTTGAGGCAAGCACCCTGCCTGAAATGCGAATGCGTATTACGGCTGCGGCTGACAGCGTGATTCGTCAGTGGGCCGCCAAGAACGAAGGCTCTATCAACAAGCTGAGCAATTTCCAGTACGTTATGTACTGTCAGTATTCCCATCTTGAGGATATCATCGAGAGCAAGTTCAGCATTCTGGACGAAATCAGACAGATTGAGACAGAGGCGGATTTCCCGATGAGTCTCAGCATTGGCGTAGGCGTTGGCGGAAAAAATCTGGTGACTACAGAGGAATATTCCAGAGCCGCTATGGACCTTGCCAGAGGACGTGGAGGCGACCAGGCTGTAATCAAGCGGGTCAGCAAAATCGAATATTACGGCGGCAAGATGCAGACTGTGGAAAAGGGCAATAAGGGAAAATCCCGTGTCATCGCCCATGCGCTGAAACAGCTTATCGAACAGTCAAAGAGAGTTGTCATCATGGGTCATGTTCACCCGGATATGGACTGCTTCGGTTCGGCTCTTGGTATTCACAGACTGTGCGCAATGTGCGGCAGAACTGCGTATATCCTGCTGGACGAAGTCATCGGATCTCTGCAGGAGATTTACAATCATGCAAAAGAGAGCGACAACTACAACTTCGTCAACAGCAAAAAGGCTGAAAGCCTTACCGACGAAGATACCCTTTTGATTTTGGTGGACACCCACAGACCGAGCTATGTTGAAAACAGCAACCTGCTCAATCTGACCGACAGAATTGTGGTTCTCGACCATCACAGAAAAGCAGAGGATTATGTGGAGAATCCGATTTTATCATATATCGAGTCCTACGCTTCTTCCACAGCGGAGTTGGTAAGCGAGATTTTGCAGTATGCTGCACCGAAAAAGACTCTCATCAAGCTGGAAGCGGAGGCCCTCCTTGCGGGCATGACGATAGACACCAATCGTTTTGCCGTAAAGACCGGCGTGCGTACCTTTGAGGCTGCGGCATGGCTGAGAAGATCCGGTGCGGACACTGCCGAAGTAAAGCGATTCTTCCAGACCGATCTGGACGCTTTTAAGATTCGTGCAAAGTGTATTGCGGCTGCAAATTTCCACGATAAAGGCGTTGCCACTTCCATCTGCGAGGGCTGGAACGAAGACGCACAGGTGGTACATTCACAGGTTGCCGACGAGCTTTTGACAATCAAAGGCATTAAGGCCTCTTTTGTAGCGGGAAGAACACTGCAGGGGAGAACCGTCATCAGCGCCAGATCCCTTGGCGAGCTCAATGTGCAGGTGATTATGGAAAAGCTGGGCGGCGGCGGCCATTTAACTACAGCAGGGGCGCAGGTGGACTGCAGTCCTGAGGAAGTCATAGAAAAAGTATTGGAATTATTAAAATAGAAGGAGAGATAAAGATGATTGTAATTTTAAATAGAGATGTAAAAGGTACCGGTAAAGCCGGCGATGTAGTAAAGGTCAGCGACGGCTACGCAAGAAACATGCTGCTGCCAAAGGGCTATGCAACAGAAGCAACCGACGGCAACATCAGAAGCCTTGAAAAGCAGAAGGAACTGCAGGCGCAGAAAAAGGCCGAAGACAAGGCTGCGGCAGAGGAACTGGCTAAGAAGCTGGAAGATGTGAAGGTTGTCATCAAGACCAAATCCGGAGAGGGCGGAAGACTTTTCGGTTCTATCACTTCCAAGGATATCGCTGACGAAACAAAGAAACAGACCGGTCTTACCATCGACAAGAAAAAAATCCAGATGAAGAATCCAATCAAGAGCATTGGCAGATTTGAAGTAGATGTAAAGTTGTATCCGGAAGTTTCCGGCAAGCTGACCGTTGAAGTAACCGACTAATCGGGAGAGAAACTGACTGACAGATAGAGAGGAACTTACATGGTTGAGAAAATTCCACCCCATAACACGGAAGCGGAGAAATCTGTTTTAGGTTCGGCCATGCTGAGCAAAGACGCCCTTTCCGATGTTATCGACCATATTACACCGGAGGATTTTTACGACGCAGCCCATAAGGAAATTTTTTCCGTCATGATTGAGCTGTTCAGAAATAACGTATCGGTGGACATTGTAACGGTCTGCGAGGAACTGCGCAAGAGAAAATCCCTTGAGATGGTAGGCGGCAGAGTCTATATTGCCAGCCTGTCTTCCGTTGCGCCTGCACCAAGCAGTGCGGCGGAGTATGCCAAGATTGTTTCCGAAAAGGCTTCCATGCGCAGACTGATTCAGACTGCTGAGGATATCAGAGAAAAAGGCTACGAAGAATCCATGGCGGCTTCGGATATTTTGGATTACGCTGAAAAGGGAATCTTTGAAATTGCCCAGAAAGGCCAGCGCAGCGATTTTGCGCCGATCAAAGAAGTTCTCATTGAAAACGTGGCGATGATTGACAGAGCCATTCAGACGCAGGGGCAGGTGATCGGACTTTCCACAGGGTTTAAGCGTCTTGACGAGCTGACCAGCGGTCTGCAGCGATCTGACCTTGTAATTATTGCGGCAAGACCTGCGATGGGAAAGACCGCATTTGTACTGAATATCGCCCAGAATGCGGCGGTCAAGTCCGGTGCAAGCGTGCTGATTTTCAGCCTGGAAATGTCCAAGGAGCAGCTGGGACAGCGTCTGCTTGCCATGGAATCCCGTGTAGAAATGCAGAAGCTGAAGACGGGAAGTCTGGAGCGAAACGACTGGGATAGAATTAACATGGCGCTGGACTCTCTGTCCAAAACCAATTTACATATCGACGATACACCGGGCATCAGCGTGCTGGAAATGAAAAACAAGTGCAGAAGACTGAAGTCCGAAAAGGGTCTTGACCTTGTCATTATCGACTATCTGCAGCTGATGAAAGCAGAGGGCAGAGCCGACAGCAGACAGCAGGAAATCAGTAATCTGTCCAGATATCTGAAGCTTTTGGCGAGAGAAATGGACTGTCCTGTACTGGTACTTTCCCAGCTTTCCCGTGCGCCGGAGCAGAGACAGGATCACAGGCCGATTTTGTCCGACCTGCGTGAATCGGGTTCTATCGAGCAGGACGCGGATATTGTTATGTTCCTGTATCGAGACGACTATTACAATAAAGAAAACTCAGAAAAACCGGGGGTCTGCGAGGTAAATCTTGCCAAGCACAGAAGCGGCCCGACGGAAACCTTTGACCTTACTTGGGTGGCAAGATACACCAAGTTCAGTGATAAAGCGTAGTTTGCACAGTATGAATCTGAAAGAGGGTTGCTTATGAAAATTACAGAAGACATGAAGGTTTGTGAGGTTCTCAATCTCAGCGATGAGATGGAGCAGATTTTTGAGAAACATGGACTGCTTTGCACCGGTTGTCCCGGCGCAGTGCAGGAAACTTTGCGTGAGGCGGCAGAAGGCCACGGACTTGACGTTGCGGTTTTACTTCGTGCCCTGAACAAAGAAGGCTAAAATAGAATCATAAAGGCGAGTATTTATGAACTTTATCAAAGAAAAGATTAAAGACTTTTTTCTGCTGGATACAAAGGTAGAAAATATTTTTATCAACGAATATATGCCATCGGCACCGGGCGATTTTGTCAAGGTATATCTGTATGCAAGTATGTACGCAGAGCACGGTCTTGAGATTACCGGCGAGGCTATTGCCAAGCAGCTTGGGCTTTCTGACGAGACAGTGCGGCAGGCCTGGGAATACTGGGAGGAACGAGGCGTTATAAAGAAGCGTTACTTTGACAAACAGGGCAACGTCAGCTTTATCGTGGAGTTTCTCAGCCTGAAAGAGCAGCTTTACGGAAAGAACACCGCACCGGCAAGAGGCGAGGCGGAAAAGCCGAAAGGCGATAATGTATTCGGCAATCCGGAGATTAAAGTTTTGTTCAAGGATATCGAAAAGACTTTGGGAAGAACCCTGGATTCTTCCGAGCTGAGTCAGGTGATGTCGTGGCTGACCGATTTCGGCGCAAGTCCGGAGGTGGTTTTTACGGCGGTCAAGTACGCTGTGGACAAGAACAAAACCTCCATGCGGTATATCGAAAGCGTGGTAAAAGGCTGGACCGACGAGGGTCTTGTGACGACGGATCAGATCAGCGAAAAGCTGCAGGAGATGGACGAGAAGTACTATCGCTACAGGAGAGTGCTTAAGGCTCTCGGCTTTACTAGAAATGCCACAGAAGCGGAGCAGCAGATGATGGACAACTGGTTTGAGCATATGGGCTACTCCATGGACAGAGTGCTGGAGGCCTGTACCAAGACAGCGGGTATATCCAGCCCGAATTTTAACTATGTCAACAAGGTTTTAGAAAACTGGCAGGCGGAAGCTGAAAGCAAGGGCGTTGACGTCAACACCAAGATTGTGGTGACCCAGGGCGTTTTGAATCAGTATTACGACTATTTGAGAGAGAAAGCGGAAAAAGAGGCGGAGGAACGGAAGCAGGAAGTTTACCGGAAGCTGCCTAGAATCAAGGAAATTGATGAGGAAATACGCAAGATGGGCTCTCAGCTTTCTAAGGCGTTGATTCTCGGCTCTTCGGAAAACGAGAGCAAGAAGATAAACAGTATCATGGACGAGCTGGCAGCAGAGCGGGCCGTGGTGCTGACCGAAAACAATTTTGAGATGGATTATACCGACATAAAGTACGCTTGTGAGAAGTGCAGCGATACCGGAATGACCGATTTGGGCGAGCGTTGTTCCTGTATTAAGCAGCGTACAGAAGAGGCGGAAATATGGGTAAAGAAAAAAAGTTTAGCAAAATAGTGGACGCTGCGGCGGGGATTATCACCTGGCATGACGAGGCGCAGATTCGCTTTGATAAGTGGCTGGTATCATTCTGGCAGCTGATCATAAGCGGTGCGGCAGGTCTTGTCACGTTCCACGATCATACGCAGGAGAGACTGGACAGGCTGTGGCTTATTGTAAGATACCGTACAGCCAGCGCCATTCATAAAAACAGAAAAAGTTTCATCGACCACAAAAAAAGCATATTGAGCCATTTTGCGGGTTTTGTGCTGGTAGCTGTGGCGATGGTTGCGATGTTCAACTATGCGACAGGGTTTCAGTATTCCTATAACGGCAAAGTGCTGGGCTATGTAAAGAATCAGGAAGATGTTATCAAAATTTTGGATTTAGTCAGTGCGGAGCTGAGCAAGGAGTACGGTTCTCAGATTCACATCGACGCAGATGAAAATATCAGCTTTAAAAATGTGGTGGTTTTAGATAAAGATATCGACGATATCGACACAGTGCTGAAGCGGCTGACCTATATGTCCGACATGGAGGCTCAGGCTTATGGCATTTACATCGACAATCAGTGCTTTGTAATCTGCGAAAGCAAGGACGCTGCTTATACTACGCTGCGAAGCGTGCAGAAGTCCTTTATGAAAGGCAAGGGTGAGATTAAATATCTCCGTGCCGGATTTAAAGAAAATGTCGAAATCAGGCAGATGAGCACGAAGCTGGCATATATCAGCGGTCAGAAAGAAGCGGTCGCAAAGATTATGGACGGCGGCTCCAAGGAAAAGGTCTATGTGGTAAAGGCGGGAGATACCTATTCAGGCATTGCCGGCAAGTTTGACACGACCTTTGAAGAGCTGAAAAAGATGAACCCGAAAATCAAGGAGGATTCCCTGTATCCGGGCGATGAGCTTTTGATTTCTCAGGCAGTTCCGGCCCTTACCGTTGTGACGGAAGAAGAGGCGACCTACGCTGAAAAAGTAAAATACAAGACTGAATATAGAGAAGACGATTCTCTCTACGAAAATGTAACCAAGGTAATTCAGAAAGGCGTCAACGGAAAACGAGTGGTGACGGCGAGAATTATCAGGGAAAACGGAGAAGAAGTCGGAAAAGAAATTTTAAAAACTGAAACGATTAAGAAATCGGTTAAGAAAATCGTTGTCAAAGGCACGAAAAAGCTGCCGAAGACAGCGCCGACAGGCACCTTTATTATGCCGGTATCCGGGTATACTTTGACTTCGGAATTCGGCTGGAGATGGGGACGCAACCACGACGGACTGGATTTGGCCTGCCCGACGGGTACACCGATTCACGCTTCTGACGGCGGCACGGTAGTTTATGCCGGCTGGTACAGCGGATACGGACTGTTTATTGAAATCGACCACGGCAGCGGTATGCGCACCAGATACGGACACTGCAGTGCAATCAACGTCAGCGTCGGCGACAAGGTTTATCAGGGTCAGAAAATCGGAGAAGTTGGAAATACAGGAAACAGCTACGGTTCTCACTGTCACTTTGAAATTGTGAAGAACGGCACGCCTGTAAATCCGTTTAACTATATGTAAAGATACAGCTTTCGGGAAAATTTCGGCATTTTCCGCATATACTTACCTGTAAAAGGAGGTCTGTGCGATGGAAAATCACGTAATTGAAATGGAAAACAAGCGCCGCCTTTCGGTAAGCGCTGTGACGGCGGTGGAGGCTTTCGACGAAGAAACCATTCTGGCCGATTTGGCAGAGGAGGGGCTGGTCATTTCCGGAACTAACCTGCATATCGAAGTGCTGGATTTAGAGGAAGGAAAATTAGTCGCTACCGGCGAGATAGAGGGACTTACCTATACCAGAAAAAAGGGGAAGCCCAAACTCTTTGAAAGGTTCAGGAAATGACTGCGCTGATTCAAAAGGAGCTGTTTCAGCTCCTTGTCATGTTCTGCTGCGGCATTGCCCTGATGATTGTATTTTCTGCAAGGGACTATCTGATGAAATGCTGCGGCAGCAGAAAGCGGGTGCAGGTGGTAATTTACTTTGCCTTCTGGATCTTTGCGGCATTTCTGTTCTACAGATTTCTGTATAGAGCCTCTCACGGCACAGTGAGCGCCTACGGTCTTGGGGCCATGGCGATGGGCATATTATTGTGGAAAAAAGGCATTTGTGGTATACTGAAAGAAAACTAAAAAGTTGGGTACACAGGTATGAAGAAGAGGAACAAAGGGAGAGTAAAGCAGTTTACAGAGGCCGAAATGCGTAAATCTGAAAAAGAGATGCGCAAGGCTGAAAGCAGCAGCGCTGCAGGTACTGCCCGCAGAAAGAGAAAAGTCAGAGTGAATAGAGGCCGTCTGATACTGACCGTTATCGTAGTGATACTGATAGCGGTCGTTGGAATGTCCATAAAAAATGTCTTTGACTTACGGGCAGAGCAGAAAAACCTGCAGGAGGAGAACCAGAACCTTTTGCAGCAGCAGGAGGCTTTGAAAGCGGAGCTTGAAAATGTCAACGATCCGGACTATATCGAGGAGCAGGCGAGAATCCAGCTTCGCATGATTAAACCGGGAGAAATTTTATTCGTTTTAGATAAAGATAACAATAACAGTGAGAAACAGGACAGCGGCAACGAAGATGGAAACGACGAAGAAGACAATTAAAGAAGCGATTATCGTGGAGGGCAGAGACGATACGGCAGCAATCAGGCGGGCTGTGTCGGCGATGACCATTGAAACCCACGGTTTCGGTATGCCGGATTCCATGTGGCCTCTCATTGAAAAGGCTTACAGGGAGCAGGGTATTATCATATTTACGGATCCGGATTACGCCGGAGAAAAAATCAGAAGAAAAGTGGCGGAGCGTTTTCCGGACTGCAAGCAGGCCTTCCTGCCTAAGGGAAAGGCGTTGAAAAAAGGAAACGTAGGAGTGGAAAATGCGAAGCCGGAGGATATTATAGAGGCGCTGGAGAACGCTCGCTGTACAGCGGCAGATTCGGAGCAGCTTTTCACCATGGAAGATTTAACCGCATGCAGACTGGCAGGAACGCCTGACGCAAAGGAGCGGAGAGAGCAGCTTGGAAATCTCCTCTCCATCGGCTACGGAAACACGAAGACCTTCCTCAGAAAGCTGAACCAGTTTCACATTACAAAAGAGGAATTTTATCAGAGAGTAAAGGAACTTACATGAAATTATACGCACCCTCGACTATTCGGGAAATTAAGGATAAATACGGCTTTAAGCTGTCAAAGAGTCTGGGGCAGAACTTCCTGACGGACAAGAACATCATTGACAAGATTATCGACGCCACAGAGATTACCGATGAAGATTTAGTCATCGAAATCGGTCCGGGAATCGGCGTGTTGACAGCGGAGGCAGCGCAGCTTGCAAAGAAAGTAGTGGCTGTTGAAATCGACAGGAATCTGATTCCGATTTTGCAGGATACTCTGCAGGAATTCGACAACATCGAGATTATCAACAAAGACGTGCTGAAAGCTGATTTAAACGCAGTCATCGCAGCGGCGGGCTGCAAAAAAACGAAAATTATAGGCAATCTGCCTTACTATATTACGACGCCTATTATCATGGGACTTCTGGAAAGTCATGTGGCGGCGGACAGCATTACCATCATGATGCAGAAGGAAGTGGCTGACAGAATCAAGGCAGGGCCGGGCACAAAAGCCTACGGCGCTTTGTCTGCGGCGGTGCAGTATTACTGCACAGTAACCACTGTGGCCACTGTGCCGAAGGAAGTGTTTTTCCCTGCGCCAAAGGTGGATTCAGCAGTGCTTCGCCTTGACATCAGGGAGGAAAAGCCGGTGGAACTTGTGGACGAGCAGTTGTTTTTCCGGTGCATTAAAGCGGGCTTTGGACAGCGTCGAAAGACTCTTTCCAACTCCTTATCGCAATTAGGCGATTTTACGAAAGATGAGATAAAAACGTGTCTTGCAGACACTGGGATTGATGAAAAGAGACGGGCTGAGACCCTGTCATTAAGTGAGTTTGCAATGATTGCCAACCACTTAGCAAGAGGGAAATAAAGAGAGGGATATAACATGGAGAAATTGCAGCAATTTTATCAGAAAAGACTAAAAAACAGTTTTGTCTTCTGTGCAGCATGGGCTTTTGTACTGAATTTTGCCATAGAAACACTGGCAAGAAAAGGTCTCGGCGGATTGGAGTTTTTACTGCACAGTCCGATCGTATTCTTTTATAATACGCTGCTGATCTTTGCAACTTTAGTTATTGCAACGCTTTTCAAACGGAGAGTGTTTGTCGTGACCGTGGTTACCATCGTCTGGATGGGAATCGGTATTACCAACGGTATTATTTTGATGCAGAGAATGACACCGTTTACCGTAAAGGATTTGAGCAATCTTGCCGACGGTGCGACGATTTTAACCAACTACTTCAGTAAAACAGAGATTATTCTCATCGCCGGCGGTATTCTGCTGGCTGTGGCGGCGCTTTTGCTCCTTTGGATTAAAGGGCCGAAAAAGAAGGAAGCCATTCAGTGGAAAAGGAATCTGACGGCAGTAATTGCAGTCATCGCACTGACCTTTGCGTCGACCTTCGGGCTGATTCGCATGGGCGTTTTGAGCACGTTCTTCGGAAATCTGGCTTACGCCTACGAGGACTACGGCGTTCCCTACTGCTTTGTGAACACCTGGCTTAACACCGGTATTGCAAAGCCTGCCGGCTACGACGAGAAAATGATAAAAGCTCTTTTTGACAAGGAGCAGTACGGAGAAGACGGCACTATGAAGCTGGTGGAAACCGACGAAGACGAGAACCACCCGAACATTTTGTTCCTGCAGCTGGAATCCTTTGTCGATCCGTCCATGTTTAAGCATATCCAGCTTTCCGAGGACGCAGTGCCGAATTTCCGGAGAATGAAACAGAAATATACTTCCGGCAAGCTGACTGTTCCTGCCTGCGGTGCGGGAACTGCCAATACGGAATTTGAAGTGATGACAGGTATCAGCGTCAAGTTCTTTGGGCCGGGTGAATATCCGTTTAAATCTATTCTCAAAGAGCGGACAGGGGAGAGCCTTGCATTTGACCTGAAGTCCATGGGATATAAGACCCATGCGGTACACAATCACAGAGCCCTTTTCTACAACAGAAATGACGTATTTGCTAATATCGGCTATGACAGTTTTACCTCTTTGGAATACATGAGTGATGTGCCGAAAACGCCGAAAAACTGGGCGAAGGACAGCATTCTGACGGAGCAGCTTCTGGAAACCATGGAGCTGACGGAGGAAAGGGATTACATCTATACCATTTCCGTGCAGGGACACGGAAAATATCCGACAGAGCAGATTATCAAGAATCCGAAGATTCAGGTGACCGATGCGCCAAATGAAGAAGTGAAGTGGCAGTACGAGTACTATGTCAACCAGATTTATGAGATGGATTTATTCATCAAGGAACTGACAGACGCCCTTGAGGCTTACGATGAAGACGTGATTTTGGTGATGTACGGCGACCATATTCCGGCTCTTGACGTAACGGAAGATGTCTACGCTGAGGACAATCTCTATCAGACTGAGTACATCGTGTGGAGCAACTTCCCGATGGCGAAAAAGGACAAGGATCTGGCGGCTTATCAGCTGGCAGCGGAAGTTTTGAACAGAGTGGACATTCACACGGGAACTACCGTAAAATATCATCAGACCAAAGACCACGACGCAGCAGATTATCTGGATAATCTGAAAGCCCTGGGATATGATATGTACTATGGAAAAGGCTATATTTACGGCGGGGAAAATCCGTTTGAAAGAGCCAAGATGACCTTGGGTGTAAAGAAAATCAAGATTGATAAAGTCGTCAATATCGGCGGAAAGTACTACATCAAGGGACAGAATTTCACAGAATACAGCAAAGTAACCTTAGATGGGGAAACTTTGAAGACCATTTATCTGGGGCCGAGCCTCTTAGGTTTGCAGGAAGAGGTAGATCCTGCCGACGCAGAGAACATGAAGGTCAGCCAGATTGACAAATCCAATAAAGAAATCATCAGTACCACAGAGTAAACACGACGCAGAAGTGCCACAGGGAGGAAATCATGAAACCTTTAGAAACAGAACGATTGAGTCTTAGAATGTTTACACCGGACGACGCTGAAGATGTGTACGCTTACGCAAGCAACCCCAATGTAGGGCCGCCTGCTGGCTGGGCGCCTCATACCAGCGTGGAGGATTCCAGAAAAATTATAGAAGAAATCTTTATGCCGCCGGAGGCATGGGCAATCCGTATCAAAGGCGACGACCGGGTAGTCGGCGTTATCGCCCTTGAGCCTGACAACATCAGACCGGATTCCAACAGCAGAGAGCTTGGATACAATCTGGCGGAGGAGCACTGGGGCAAAGGCTATATGACCGAGGCGGCGAAGGAAGTACTTCGCTTCGCCTTTGAGGAACTGGGACTGGATCAGGTTGGAATCTGCACCAGCAGAGTCAACAGACGTTCCCAGCGCATTATTGAAAAATGCGGCTTTACTTACGAGGGTACGATTCGCAGATACTACAAAATCTACGACGGAAGCCTTCGTGATTCCATGGTATTTTCCATGCTAAAGGAAGAATACTTTGCAGATAAGAAAGAAGAACAATAAAAAGAAAAGAGCGTGTACAGTCGGTGACCCACGCTCTTTATATGCTTTATAGTATATTTTATGATGTGATTTATGGCTGCAGACCCAGCTGGATAAATCTGCGCAGCTCCGACAGTGAAATCTTTTGGAGTCTGCATTTTCCGATAGATTCAGGGATAATCATGGTGATTTTGTCCCCGCTTATCTTCTTGTCCATCAGGGCAAAGCGGTACAAATCCTCCAGCGGATAGTCGACGGAAAGGTCGAATCCAAGGCCGCTGAGAATTTCGGAAAGTTCGCCGCTGATATCAACGGAGGTCAGCCCCTGCCTGTAAGCGGCTCTCGCTTCTACGACCATGCCTTTGGCGATAGCTTTTCCGTGAGAAATGGAAAAAGCACTGAGCTTTTCAAGGCCGTGACCTATGGTATGGCCAAAGTTGAGCAGCTGGCGCAGACCCATATCCCGCTCGTCGGCTTCGACGACGGATTTCTTGATGGAAACGCAGCGTTCAACCACGTATTCGTAGTTATGGTTTTTGATAGGTTCAATCAGGGAAGATTCCGCAACGACGGCGCATTTGACCGCTTCTGCGACACCATCCTGAAGCTTGGCAGGCGGCAGACTGTCGAAGGTCTTGTAGTCGCAGAGCACTAAAGATGGCTGCCAGATTGCGCCGACCAGATTCTTTCCGGAAAGCAGGTTGATTCCTGTCTTACCGCCTACGGCTGCGTCGATGGCTGACATGTAGGTGGTCGGAATTTGAATATATGGAATACCGCGCATGTAGGTAGCTGCAACAAAGCCCGCCATATCGCCGACAACGCCGCCGCCCAGTGCGATGATACCGTCGGAACGATTGAGGCTCTCATCGGCCATAGCTTCTAAAATGTTGGAGTAGGTGTTCAGATTTTTGGAATGTTCACCTGCCGGAAAGACTACCTTAGAGGTGCGATATCCGTGCTCCATCAGTGAAGTCATGATGACCTGCGAATAGATACTGTTGACCGTACTGTCTGTAATAATGCAAAGATGGCAAGGAGGGAGGCAGCTGCTGATATAAGCACCTGCGTCCTTGAGTAAGTCTTCGCCGATTAAGACTTCGTAGGGTTTTTCAGTTGAAATAAGGAATTTTTTCATTTTGTAGAGCTCCTGCCGCAGCGGCTGTATTGATAATCTATAGTCCCATATGTTATACTATAAACAATTATAACACATTTTTTGGATTTTTGCAAAAATCATATGCAAGAGGTGAGTAAAATTAAGAAATTGATAGGCAGATTTATTTTTGCGGCGCTGGCAGTTTGCTGCGTCGTTGGAATTGCCAGTATGACCATAAATAACCATATCGTAAAATCCCAGAAGGACAATATCCTGTGCGCTGTCAATGAGGATGCGCCGGAGCTTTCTTCTTCCGACATCGAGGCACTGAAGGAGAAAAATGCCGACTGCATTTTGGTGCTGGGCGCAGGAATCAAAGATGACGAAACGCCGACGCCGATGCTGAAGGACAGGCTGGACATGGGTATTATGCTCTATGAAGCGGGGATTGCGCCGAAGATTCTTCTTACGGGAGATAACGGAACAGAAACCCACAATGAAATCCACGTCATGCTCAACTATGTCATAAAAGCGGGCGTGCCTGAGGAGGATATTTTCTGCGACCATGCGGGATTTTCCACCTACGATTCCATGTACCGTGCAAAGGAAATCTTTTCTGCGGAGACGATGATTGTTGTGACGCAGACATACCATGAGTACAGAGCCCTTCATATTGGAGAGGTGCTGGGGCTGAAGGTTTACGGTGCAGCGGCAGATCAGATGACCTATGCGGGTCAGCCGGTTCGTGAAATCAGAGAGGTCATGGCGAGAGTCAAGGATTACTTTAAGGCTATGGGAAAACCGGAATCGGTGCTGGGCGGTGAAGTCATTCCAATCAGCGGAAGCGGTATTATATCACACGGAGAGTAGAGAGATGAACTATCAGTTATACGAAATTTTACTTTTGTTTTCCATCTACAGCATTTTAGGCTGGGTCATTGAGGTGTTCCTCTTTGCACTGCAAAACAAAGGTTTTCAAAACAGAGGGGTCTGCTACGGGCCTTACCTGAGCTCCTTTGGATTCGGGGCTTTGGCGGTACTGCAGGTCAATACTTTGGCTGCGGAAAATTTGAATCTCAGTCCGGAGATGGCCTTTGGCGGCATTTTTGTCATCGGCGTTATTGCAGGCCTTGTGATGTGGCTGGCAAGTGCGCTGATTATCAACGGATTTTGCGGTGCAAAGGTTATCCACCTAAAATGGTATTATCCGATTTTGGCAGGCTTTGGCGCATGGATTCTGGTTCTGCAGGTTAATCCGCTTTTGGTTTGCCTGATTCAGTGGATTCCGTCGTGGATTCATCTGGTATTTCTGCTGGCCTACTGGGTCAGATTCTTCCCGGAATTGGTTGACGGCATTATGGAAATGAAAAAATTTAAAAAAACGCACACATTGAGAAGACACGCTGAATAAGATAGTGGGGGAGATAAAATCCTCCATTATTTTTTTATGCGGGGTGAAGAAGATGATATATCTTGACAACGGAGCGACCTCTTTTCCAAAGCCGAGAGGCATGACACAGGTGATGGAGGACTGCATGACGCATTACTGCGGAAATCCGGGCAGGTCGGGTCATGCCATGTCGATGAAGACAGGGGAAAAGGTTTACGAGGCGAGAAAACAGGTAGCGAAGCTTTTTCATATAGAAAATCCGGGCAGACTGCTCTTTACAAAGAATACGACGGAGAGTCTGAACCTTGCTATGTATGGGTTTTTGCAGGAGGGCGACCATGTGATTACCACTTCCATGGAGCATAACTCGGTGCTGCGGCCTTTAAAGGCTCTGGAGGAGCGGGGCGTGCAGCATTCCATCGTGTGCGGTAATATCGAGGGGTGCGTCAGCGCCGAAGATATGGAAAAAGCCATTACGGAAAAGACACGGCTTATCGTCATGACGGCGGCTTCTAACGTGACCGGAAGCATAATGCCCATTAAGGAAGTCAGTGAAATTGCAAGAAGGAGGGGGATTCCGCTGCTTCTCGATGCGGCGCAGGGAGCGGGCAGCATGGCCCTTGATGTAGAGGATCTGGGCATTTCCATGATGGCATTTCCCGGACATAAAGGCCTGCTCGGCCCGCTGGGCACAGGCTGTCTTTACGTTTCTGAGGATATTCAGCTGAAGCCGCTTTTATACGGCGGCACGGGAACGGAGTCGAGAAGCAGACTGCAGCCGGCGGATTTTCCGGAAGGCTTTGAAGCGGGCACTGTCAATGCACCGGGTATTATCGGGCTGGGATATGCTGCCTCAGCAGTGGAGCAGGTGGGAATCGGCGCAATTTCTTACCACGAAAGACAGCTGATCAGCCGGTTTGACAGCGCTATCAGAAATATGAACTGCGTGGATTTGTACGGCCCGGTGCCGGAGGGAAAAACAGGAATCAGCCTGTTCAATATCCGTGGCATTGAGTGTGAAGAAGTAGCTGACAGGCTGAATCGGGAGTTCGGCATTGCGGTCAGAAGCGGCTATCACTGCGCAGGTCTTGCCCACAGGACAATCGGCACTTTCGACATCGGTGCGGTGCGCCTCAGCGTAGGGCCGTTCAATACCGGAAAGGATATTAAAAGAGCCATCGATGCGGTATGGAAAATTTCGCAGAAAAAGTAAGTTTTTCAAAGGAAAGAACGGCTGAATTCATTGACAATAGACACTTCGCCATATATAATTGAAAGTTGTGGCGAGTGTCGTTTTTTGATATAAAACCACAAAATTTGGGAGTAAGAAAGGGAAAAATATGTCGAGATTTAGCGTAAAGAAACCTTTTACCGTATTTGTTGCGGTTATTTTGATTTTGGTGACAGGAATTGTTTCCTACACCAAGATGACACCGGACTTGTTTCCGGATATCGACATGCCGTATGTGGTTGTAGTAACGCCGTATCCCGGTGCGACGCCGGAAAAGGTGGAAACAGGGGTAACAAGACCCATGGAGCAGAGTCTGGCAACTTTGACTGACATCAAAAGTGTGCAGTCTATATCCAATGCCAACTATGCCATGGTAGTGCTGGAATTTGAAAACAGTGTCAATATGGACACTATTTCTTCTGATATTCTGCAGAAGATAAATCTGGTGGAGGGCAGCTTTGATGAAGCGGTAGGCTCAACCACCATTATGAAAATCAATCCTAACATGATTCCTGTCAGCGTTGCTGCGGTGGATTATAAGGGAAAGGAAAGAGCGGAGCTTTCCGCTTTTGTCAGCGATACCCTCCTGAACAGGCTGGAGGGAACGGCAGGTGTTGCCAGCATCAATTCCTCCGGTATCCTGGAAGAAAAGGTCAACGTCGTGATTAGTCAGGACAAGATTGACAAGCTGAACAACAAGATTTTGGCCTCGGTCAACAGTCAGCTTGCCGATGCGCAGAACCAGCTGGACAGCCAGAAGAACAAGGTGACTGACGGCAAGAAAAAGCTGGAGGAGGGCAAGACGCAGATTGCCAAGGGCAAGGAAGAACTGAAAACTGCCAAAGAGCAGCTGGAAGCCGGCAAGGATTTTCTGCCGGAGGGCGAATACGAAAAGCAGGCGGCAGCCTTAGAAGCGGCGGAAGCTGAGCTTGACAAGAATGAGAAAAAGCTGGAAAAGACAAGCGCCCAGCTTTCCGAAGCCGACAAGCAGTTAAAATCTGCTCAGGGGCAGCTTGATTCTCAGGCGGATAAAGCCAGAGAAAGCGCCAACATCGGCGATAAAATTACCACGGATATGATTTCCGGTATTCTTAAGGCACAGAACTTTTCTATGCCGGCAGGCTATATTGTGGAGGACGGAAACAACGTGCTTCTCAGTGTAGGGGATCAGATTACGACGGAAAAACAGGCGAAGAATTTGTTCCTCTTTGATTCCGGTGTCGACAGCATTGGAAAGGTTTACGTCAAGGACGTTGCCGACGTGTTCATCAGCGACAATGCGGACGACCTTTATGCAAAAATTAATGGGGAAGACGGCATTGTGCTGACTTTCTCCAAACAGTCCAACTTTGCTACGGCGGAAACCTGTGAGAATTTACAGGAAAAATTCGACCAGCTCAGCGAGGAATACGAGGGGCTGCACTTTACAACCCTGATGGATCAGGGCGATTACATCAAACTGGTAGTAAGCTCAATTTTGAGCAGTTTGCTTTGGGGCGCACTCTTTGCCATTATCGTGCTGTTCCTGTTCCTCAGAGGAATCAAGCCGACTTTGATTACCCTGTGCAGCATTCCAATCAGCATTATCTTTGCGATTCTTTTGATGTACTTCTCCGGTATTTCCATCAACCTGATTTCCATGTCAGGCCTTGCGGTATCGGTAGGTATGCTGGTTGACAACTCCGTTGTTGTTATTGAAAATATCGTTCGTCTGCGGCGGCAGGGTGTTCCCGCTCCAAAGGCTGCGGTGGCAGGGGCGAAACAGGTGGGCGCTGCGATTACAGCCTCCACTTTGACGACAGTCTGCGTGTTTGTGCCGATTATCTTTACAGACGGCTTAACCAGACAGCTGTTTACCGATATGGCGCTGACCGTAACCTATACTCTGGTTGCAAGCCTTATTATCGCACTGACCTTAGTGCCGGCGATGTCGTCTAAATTACTGGCAAAAACCAAAGAATCTGAAGGAAAATTCTTCCTTGCAGTTTTGGAAAAATACAGGAAATCCATCACCTTTGTTCTGCGTCATAAAGCGCCGGTACTGCTTCTGGCAGTGGTGCTTCTTGCGGGTAGCGTGTATATGAGCCTGTCCAAGGGATTCATCTTTATGCCGGAGATGAGTTCTCCGCAGATTCAGGCGACTGTAACCATGCCGAAAGGCAGCACTCTTGAGGAAACCAAGGTGCAGGCTGACGAGGCGATGAAGCGGATTCAAAGTGTGGACGGTGTAGAAACTGTCGGCGCAATGATGGGCGGCGGCAGCATGATGGGAGATTCTTCTTCCGAACTGTCCGTGTCCTTATATATCATGTTAAATGAGGAAAGCGAAACAGGAAGCGGCGCAATCGCAGCGGAAATCAACAGCCTTTGCGAGGATATGGAAGCGGAAGTTACAGCCTCCGGATCGTCCATGGGTGACTTTACTACGGCTATGGGCGGCGCAGGTGTTTCCATCAAAATTTACAGCGGCGATTTGGACAATTTGCAGGAAGCGGCCCACGGCATTTCCGATGTGCTGGCAGAGGTAAAGGGAATCGACCAGGTGGAAAGCGGCGTACAGGAAGCCGATAAGGAGTATCACTTTACAGTAAAGAAAACTGCTGCAATGAAAGAGGGGCTTACCGTTGCGCAGGTTTACGCAGCCATTGTGGAGGCGATGACCTACGAAGATACGGCAACCACTGTGACATGGCAGGACGACAACTACGACGTAATCGTTTCCTCGGAGCAGAAGGACCAGCTGACCACAAAGGATATCAGGAATCTGACCCTGACAATTACAGACAATACAGGGGCGGAAAAGGAAGTAAAACTCAACGATATTGCGGATTTGACGGAAAAGGAAACGTTGAAATCCATCAACAGAGATAATCAGAGCAGATTCCTCACTATATCTGCAAGTCTGCAGGAGGGTTACAATATTACCAAGGTAACTGACGCTGCGAAAAAAGCGGTGGCAGATTACGAACTGCCGGAGGGTACGACTATCGAGTTTGACGGTGAAAACGAGGAAATCATGGAAGCTATGGGCGATTTAATGCTGATGCTGCTTCTGGGCATTGTCTTCGTATATCTGATTATGGTGGCACAGTTCCAGTCGCTGAAATCGCCGTTTATCATCATGTTTACCATTCCGCTGGCCTTTACGGGAGGACTTCTGGCGCTGCTGATTTTCGGCATGGAAATCAGTGTTATCGCCATGATCGGTATGGTTATGCTGACGGGTATTATCGTAAATAACGGTATCGTTCTTGTGGACTACATCAATCAGCTTCGTGCAGGAGGCGCATCTAAAAAAGACGCCATCGTTGAAGCGGGCATGACCCGTATGCGTCCGATTCTGATGACATCTCTGACTACGATTTTGGGTCTGATTGTCATGGCTTTCGGAAATTCCACCGGAACAGATATGATGCAGCCGGTAGCCCTTGTTTGTATCGGCGGGCTGATTTATGCAACTTTAACAACACTGTATATTGTTCCGGCGATTTATGATATAATGAACAGAGAGCAGTACAAATTTATTTCAGATGAAGATCTGGATATCAGCAATATAAATTAAGAAACAGGAAAGAAGTAACAGGAGGTTATACGTGAAGTTATTTGACAACAAAGTACAGGAGACAAAGTACAAGGTACTTCGTGAGGTAGCGGTACAGACATGGAAAGGCAACGATGTATTTGCAGAATTTAATGAGGTTGCCAGCAAGATTATTCCAAAGGACGAACCGCCGCAGCGCTGCTGCATTTATAAGGACAGAGCTGTTGTAGCAGAACGTATGCGCCTTGCTATCGGTGGAAGCAAGAGAAATTCCAACGTGGTGCAGGTTATCGATATCGCCTGCGACGAATGTCCGGAAGCCGGCTACGTTGTAACAGACCTTTGCAGAGGCTGTCTTGCCCACAGCTGTATTGACGCCTGCAAATTAAAGGCGATCAGTATTGACGAAAATCATCATGCAAAAATTGACAAAACCAAGTGCGTTGACTGCGGCCGCTGTGCCACAGCTTGTAAATACAGCGCTATTCATAATTTCCAGAGACCTTGCGAAAATGCCTGCAAAGTCGGCGCAATTTCCATGGGTCCCGGCGGTGAAGCTTCCATCGACTACGAAAAATGTATCAGCTGCGGTTCTTGTGTTTACCACTGTCCGTTCGGCGCAACCGTCGATGTATCCAGCATTGTAGATGTTATCAACTGCCTGAAAGAAAGCACTCGCAAGGATTCCAACAATCCGACCGTTGCAATCGTAGCGCCGTCTATCGGCAGCCAGTTCCTCTATGCAAATCTGGGACAGGTTATCACCGGTATTCATAAGCTGGGATTTGCGGAAGTGCTGGAAGTAGCTCTGGGCGCAGATATGGTTTCCATCAAAGAGGGACAGGAACTTGTAGAAAAGGGATTTCTGACTTCTTCCTGCTGCCCTGCATTTGTAAAATACATAGAAACCAAGTTCCCTACCATGGTGGATAAAATTTCCCACAACTATTCGCCAATGGCAGAACTTGCCAAGTTCTTAAAGGAAGGTCACCCGGAATACACTATCGTGTTTATCGGACCTTGTATCGCAAAGAAAGCTGAAGTCAGAAAGCCTGAAATCAGCAAATACGTAGATTATGCCATTACCTTTGAGGAGCTGCAGGCTCTCTTTGACAGCAAAGGCATCGTCCTGAAAGATCAGGAAGAAACCGAATGGAATCAGGCAACTTACTACGGAAGAATCTTTGCAAGAAGCGGCGGCCTTGCTGAGGCAGTAACTCAGGCGCTGAAAGAGCTGGACGTACAGGACTTTGAATTTAATCCGATTTCCTGCTCCGGTATTGAGGAGTGCAGAAAGGCGTTAATGCGTGCCAGCAAAGGACTTCTGCCGAACAACTTTATTGAAGGTATGGCCTGTGTGGGCGGCTGCGTAGGCGGAAGCGGCAACATGATTCGCTACGAAGATGCGCCGGAGGAATTTGAAGACCACACTGAAGAAGCAACAGCTGTAAAGATTAAGACCAACGTGAGAAAGACCATAAATATACTGTAGGATTGGCGGGTGTGCGTTTGCATCTCTCACGCAGCGTTTGTGCATAAAGCTAAAGCTTTTCTCTAAAATATAAATTAAGAGGGTTGGAGTGAATTATGATTTATGAACTGCGACATTTTAATACACCGCTTGTTCGATTTACAGCGACTGAAAGCAGCAGTATGCCCGATATTGAAATTTTGTGGCATGATGAAACTAAGGAGAAACTGCTTCCTCTTGATTTACAGCTTTCGGGTGAAGGAATCGCAAAATGGCTGAAGCGCAGAACCATTCCTGCAAACAGAGCATATGTGCATAATTTTTTGAGCAAGTGCGGCCTCAGTATCAACAGACCTATGCACATTATCAAGGTTTCAAAAGGTTTATCTCTAAATGATTGTTACTGGGTCTGCGAAGCAGATTTTTTGGGAACATTCGAGGAGTTTAACCTTTATGATAATCGGTTTAGCAGAGTGCTGGCAATGATTGCATTTACCGGATACGGCAGTAATGTACGCAGTTCGCTGGCTTCTTGCCCTGAATTTACTACAAACGGTATGCTGCCCAAAGCCTGGAGACGAGAAAAAGGTGTCGTGAAGCTTTATAAAGGTGGAACCAGCGGAGCATACAATACAGGAAATGAGCCTTACTCGGAGTTTTATGCGGCACAGGTTGCAGAGGCTATGGGGATTGAGGCAATTTCTTACGGACTTTCCAAATGGAAAGGAGAGCTTTGTTCCACCTGCCAATTATTTACAAGCAAAGAAAAGGCTTTTCTGCCGGTTGGAAGAACGGTTACAGCAGGAGGTATGGAGGCAGTAGAAGCTTACTATGAAAAACTCGGTTCAGAGTATGTAAAAGCGCTCCACGATATGATTGTTTTTGATGCAGTGATCTGTAATACAGACCGGCATTTTGGGAACTTTGGAGTTCTGGTTGATAATCAGACCAATGAGATTTTGAAGCCGGCACCGCTGTTCGATCATGGAAATTCGCTGTTCAATTATGCAGGGCGAGATGATTTAAAATCAGAGGAAGCTCTGACAGCCTATGCGAAAACAATGCAGCCTTGCGTATACGATGATTTTATTGGCAGTGCAAAAAAAGTACTTACGGCAGAACACCGAGAGAGTTTGCGCCATTTGTTGAACTTTAAATTTAAGAAACATTCCAGATATAATTTGCCGGAAGAAAGAATTGGGCTGATTGAAAAGCAAATTCAGAGCAGGGCAAGATTGCTGTTGGAAAAGTGATAGGAAGAAGGGCGATATGAAACCTAAACGCAAGCCGATAGAGCGGATTATATTAGTGATTTTTGTCATAGTGCTTTCAGTAGTGATGACGGATTATGACAAAAAAACAGCATTATTCATTGCAGTACCTTTCTTTGTGTGGGCTATTTTCACAGATATGAGGGATAGGCATGAAAGAGATGCAGGGCCAAAGAGTAAACGGCTTATCATAGGGCGGGATATTTTAGCTTTCTGCGCAATGGGGCTTTTAATTGTATATATCCTTTTGGACAAAGTGTGGATATATGTTGTGAGTATTGTGCTGCTTGCTCTGGGGGTTTTACTGGAGCTACTGGCGAGGAAAAAAGAATAAAAAAGCGGCTGACCTGAAGGTTTTCGGGAAAGCCGCTTTGCTTTTTGTGTTACTGTGTATGAGTGGATTAGTTTGTGTAGTTATCGAAATAACCCTGAATGTAGATGAACGGTGTGCCTTTATCGCCGCTGCCGCTGGTTAAGTCGCATAAAGAACCAATCAGGTCTGTCAGTCTTCTAGGTGTGGTGCCTTCTGCAACCATGGAATCACCCAGCTCTGCGTCCTTGTTCTTTATGTATTCGCTGATTGCGGCTTTCAGTTCGTCACCTTTCAAATCTGCGAATTCATTGTCAGCAAGGTATTTCAGTTTAACTTCGTTTGGTGTGCCGTCGAGACCTTTGGTGTATCCGGGAGATACGATAGGGTCAGCCAGTTCCCAAATTTTTCCCACAGGGTCTTTGAATGCACCGTCGCCGTAAACCATAACTTCGATAGTCTTTCCTGTGAGGACGTTGATTTTCTTCTGAATGCCGTCAACAAATTCCTGACAGTGAATCGGGAACAGCTTTACGCTGTTTTCGGTCGCTTTGTTAGAACCCAGCAGGCCGTATTTGTCGTTGTAGCCGCTGACGTCCACGCTTGCAGTCAGAATATCGTCCATTCCCAGAACGATTTCTGCGCCGCCTTCTTTGAGCAATCTCTTGGATCTTGCTCTGGTGTGGATATCGCAGGTGAGGACATTCTTTGTGTAAGCTAAAATGGACTTCGGATTGTTGGAGAAGATGACTTCTGCTTCTGCGCCTTCTTCTTCGATGAGTCCTTTGTAGTAATTTACATAATCCATGCCGGTGAAAGTGTGCTTGGATTTTCCGAAGAGTTCCTCAAACTGAGCCTGAGTCAGCACGTCGGAATACGGGTTGATTCCTTTTTCGTCCAAAAGGTCGATGTCAACAAGGTGATTGCCTACTTCGTCAGATGGATAGCTGAGCATGAGGACAACTTTCTTTGCACCTTTTGCGATACCACGCAGGCAGATGGCAAATCTGTTTCTTGAAAGAATCGGGAAGATAACGCCGATGGTTTCTCCGCCGAGCTTTGCCTTTACGTCTGCGGCAATCTGGTCAGTGGTAGCGTAGTTTGCCTGTGCTCTTGCCAGAATGGATTCTGTAACAGCAAGGATATCTCTGTCGCCGATGGTGAATTCGCCGGCAGCCGCTGCGTCCATGACTGTGTCGATGACAATCTGGGCAAGGTCCTCGCCCTCTTTTATGATGGGAGCTCTAAGCCCTCTGGATACTGTTCCTACTTTTCTTTCCATTTTAAGATTCTCCTTTGATGCGATCAATTCCCATATTTGCCAGTTCATCGGCACGGTTATTCATCGCAGTGATATATTTGAAATCGTCGAAGGAGAAACGGCTTCCGTTCCAGCCGACGAATTTCGTGTAAAGTTTATCAAAGTCCGTAGCCTTGCTGTTCAGGTTCACGTGACCTTTGACACGGAAAAATTTCACGTCGTGCTTTCGCACCAGAGCAAGAAGCTCTTTCCAAAGGTCCTGGTTTTCTACGGATTTCTTGGCGGCATTGCGCCATTTATTCTTTTCCCAGCTTTCGTACCATTTTTCACGGAAGCAGTTAGAAACGTATGCGCTGTCGGAAAAAACTTCCACCGTCTGGCCATCTCTGTTGAGGGCTTTAAAAGCCTCGATGACTGCGGTCAGCTCCATGCGGTTGTTGGTGGTATTCGCCTCACCGCCGAACATCTCTTTCTTGTGCTCACCAAATTCTAAAATAGCACCCCAGCCGCCGGCGTTTTCGCTGCTCTGATTTCCTGAACAGCCGCCGTCCGTGTAAATTCTTAAAATCGTCATGTAAATCCCCTTTGCAGTTTTTTCACACATACTATTATGCCTTATTTTGCTAAAAAGTACAACGGAAAATTTTGCAGATGTGGTATAATTATGAAAAGAACACTGGAAAGGGAAGAAAACTGATGCCGGTAAATTCTTTTGACGACTATTATATGAGCTTTAAGCCGGATAAGGCCGAGATAAAAACGCCGTACATCAAATCTCTGGCAGAGAAAATCGAGTCGGAGATTTTGTCAGGAAATCTGAAAGCCCACACCAAGCTGCCGCCACAAAGGGAACTGGCGGACTGGCTGGATTTGAGTTTGCAGGTCGTGACCCAGGCATATACCATTTGCGAGCGTAAAGGTTTGACCTATGGAATTACGGGCAAAGAGGAGCAGATTGTCGCCGTAGCCTGCGTCGTAGTGGGCTTTGTAGAGAATCTTGTTGACAGTAAAGTTTTTGATTGCATCAACGCTGGTTACCGGAATAATCAGGCACGGAAGTCCTGTTGAAACAGATTCAATCGGATTATTGGAGTCGATGTCGCTGATGTCCAGATTGAAAATGTCGGCAACGGTCTGTGCGTCAACATGGTAATCCTGCCACTGCGGCGGATTTTGCTCCATGGTTAAAACGCCGTCTTCAATGGAAACCGGAATCGGCCCTACCTTGCAGTTCAAGATAATGTGCCCGGTGCCTGTAGTGTTTTTCTCAATATATTTGTCAATGATAAAGGCTGTGCCTAAAGTCGGGTGTCCTGCAAAAGGCACTTCGATATCCGGCGTGAAGATTCTCACATCATAACCGCCGTTTTCCTGCTTTCCGGAAAGAATAAAAGTCGTTTCTGAAAAGTTGATTTCTGCTGCTATTTTCTGCATTTCTTCATCAGACAGGGGTCTGTCCGGAATAAAAACGGCAAGTTGATTTCCCTGATATTTCGCTTCTGCGAAAACGTCTACAATATAAAATTTCATGGTGTACCTCCTGTATTGCATCTATAGTGGTTTCTGTATAAAGCATATCGCAAAAGCCTCCGGCCGTTCAACAGTAAAATTGTCTATGCTACAATTTTGGGGAGCGGGGATAGAGTTTGTTTTTTTGTTTTTGGTTCTGTTTTGCATGTGCGTGTGTTTGTGTTTTGCGTGTGCGTTTAGCGTTTTGCGTGTGCGCCAACTTCATTAGATTTTTTTGGCATTCTTGCGTTGACCAGTTGAAATATGCCAACTTCGACAGATTATTTTCACGAGATTGCGCAGCAGAGGGAAAACGACTCTTTGGGAAGAGGAAATCTCGCTGACAATGCCAACTTGAAAGATTTTTTTGTAATAGATTGCGCGCGAATGCAATATTTACAGAAAAACAGGCTGGGGTTGGCACTTTTGAAAGGTGCGACGCAAGAATGACAAAATAATTGTGCAAAGTTGGCGCAAGGGTTGTCGCTGCCAGTTCACATGAGAGGGCATAGATTTTAAAGTATACGGAAAAATTTCTTAATGATGAAAAAGTGTGATATAATGAAGAAAACAGAACCACTTTTTGATATCGGAAAGGAGACCGGCTATGAAATCAGTAAAAGACTTCAATGAACAAGAAAAATTTTATTACTATCAATGCAAAAGCCGTGTGCTAGATATTATTCTTTGTGAGGCGATAATCGGAGCAATAGCCTGGAATTTCGTTTCGCATTCTGATGTGCTGTGGCAGACAGGTCTTTTCCTTCTGATAACAATACCGGTTGTATTCTTTCATGTGAAAATGCTGAAAATCTGCCCCGTGGAGGGAGGAGAGATTTTCGCAGCAGTTATGTTGGCAATTTTTTGGAGCATCTTTTTCTGGCGAAGGCCTGCAATTTTAACGGGCTGCCTTTTGATTACAATCTGGGGACTGGTTCTTTTCGATATTTTCGTAATTTGTTACAGGAAGCGAAAAGGTAAATAAATTTACCTGTTTCAAAAATATGGAAACTGCAGCAAGAAGGCCGCAAAGTTTCGGAACAGAAATTAGATATGGCGCTGTCTGTGAAAACATGATAAAATATTTCCTGTGATTTTAAAGAATGAGGTTGATTTATGGCGTTTAAGTTTTGTTCTTTTGCCAGCGGCAGTTCCGGCAACTGCTACATGGCAAGAAGCGAAAGCACGACAATTTTAATAGATGTGGGCATTACCGGAAAGCGGATTTTGGAAGGGCTTGCGGCTCACGACGCAGAGGCTTTGGACGTGGATGGAATTTTGGTGACCCACGAGCATACGGACCATGTAAAAAGCCTGAAAATGCTCAGCAAAAAGGCGGCTCGTGCCAAGGTTTACGGTTCTGCGGGAACTCTTGAAGCAGTGATGGACAAAATCGAGGGCGATAAGGCACGGGCAATCGGCACATCGGAAAGGCTGCAAATCGGTGATATCACAGTGCTTCCTTTCGGTATTTCTCACGATGCGGCGGAGCCTTTGGGATATTCGCTGATTCATCAGGGACGGCAGGTAACCATCGTTACCGACACCGGCTACATTTCCGAGGAAATCTTTGCTCATATTGTAAAAGCGGATTTGCTGGTTTTGGAGGCCAATCACGAGGTCAATATTTTGAAAATGGGCGCATACCCGTATTATCTGAAGCGGAGAATTTTGGGAGATGAGGGACATTTGTCCAACGAAGCGGCGGGGCAATGTCTTTGCAAAATGCTGCATGCACGGAAAGAAAAGGGCTACAGCGAAAAACCTCAGGTAGTTCTTGCCCATTTGAGCAAAGAGAACAATACGCCGGGGCAGGCATATTTGACAATCCGCAATATTTTGTTTGAGGAAGATTTTTACATAGACAAAGATTTGATGTTAGATATTGCCAAAAGAGACGAAATTGGTAAGGATATGGAAGTGTAGCATGAACATTTCAATTATTTGTATCGGAAAACTGAAAGAAAAGTACTGGGTGCAGGCGGTGGAGGAGTACAGCAAACGGCTTCGCAGCTATTGCAGCCTCGATATCGTTGAGCTGAAAGAATCTCGCCTGCCGGATAAAGCCGGTGCGGCTGAGGAGCTTGCCGTAAAGGAAGCCGAGGGCAAGGAGATTTTGAAGCGGATCAAGGATAATATGTATGTCATCACATTGGAAGTGAAAGGGAAAATGCTTTCTTCTGAGAAGCTGGCGGATAAAATTGAAAGTTTGGGGCTTTCCGGCGACAGCAATATTGCTTTTGTCATCGGAGGCAGCCTGGGACTTTCGGAGGAAGTCAGCAGGAGAGCGGATTTTAAGCTGTCTTTTTCAGAGATGACCTTTCCTCACCAGATGATGCGGGTGATTTTGCTGGAACAGGTGTACCGCAGCTTTAAAATTATGAGAAATGAGACTTATCATAAATAGAATTTAAAAGCGTTTGAACATAGGATTCAAGCGCTTTTATAATGGGAAGAGAGAGTTTTATTACGGGCTTGACAAGGGAAGAAAAATTGCTATAATTAAAGTAAAAATCCGTAAAAAATATAAAAATACAGATAAAAGGTAAACAAAATGCTATACACGTATGAACAGTGCAAAGAAAATTTAGGCTCCGACTATCAGATAAAAAAGGCTGTCGCAGAGGGGAGATTATTTAAAAAGGAAAAGGGTGTTTACTCTGATAAAAAATATGTGGCGGAAGTGGATATCATTTGTTTGAAATATCCTGATGCAATTTTTACTATGAACAGCGCATTTTATTATTATGGAATGACTGATGTTGTGCCGGAGTATTATTATCTGCAGACGAGGCAAAGTGCTTCTAAAATCAGAGATTCCAGAGTAAAGCAAATTTTTGAAAACAGCTGTAATATTGAACTGGGAAAGACAACAATAGCATATAACGATGTAATGATTCAGGTTTATAATAAAGAGAGATTGTTTGTAGAGTTAATTCGTGATAGGAGCAAATTACCGTTAGACTATTATAAAGAAATCATTAACAGTTACAGGAAAATAGTTGGTGATTTGGATATTCAGCTTATTGAGGAGTATGCTCTGCAATTACCAAAAACTTATTTAGTGCTTGAAACGTTGCAGATGGAGGTGCTGTGATGATGAATTTTCTTGAATTGATTGAGAAGGAGAGACAACACGGATATAGTGATGCGAATGCAAAAAGTGATCAAGATTATTTATTAAATAATTCCACCCATAGGTATTTACTTTTGCAGAAAAAAGATTATAATAAAAATAGTTCAAAATGAACAGGGAAAAATTTAATGCAGGAGAGTTTCTTCTGTATGGTGGTTTATAGTTTACGTTGCGAGGTTTTTTCCCTGTTTATTCTTGGATCAGAGAAGAAATGTCAAGAATTGTATTGACATTTTTTTTTTGCTTTTTGCCGGGGAAAAGGGAATATTAAAGAAAATGAAAACCGCCTGCAAATTAGGAGCGCAAGCGGTTTTCTGAAAGGGGTAATGATGAAAGTTTTTATACAATCATATCGTAAGTTGCATAATCCGGCATCCAGTGGGTGTCGGCGATATAGTTGAACAAGGCTTCCTTGTCCTTTGTTTTGAACAGTTCCAAAATTTTTCTGTGTTCCTGATTTGTTGTGGAGAACACTTCTTTCAGAGTCTGGTCATTGTCGTCGATGTAGGTTTTTTTCAGTAGCTTATTCTTTGTCTTAGCGATAGTTTCAATCAAAGTATTGTTTTCGCATTTGTCGATATAAAGCTGATGGAAGGTCATCTGCTGTTTATGGTACATCTCGTAGTTGCCGGAATTGATAGCTAAATCCATGGTGTCGATATAGAATGCCATGTCTGCGTAATCCTGTTCTGTTAAATGGTCGCAGGCCAGTTTTGCAGCATATCCGTCTAAAACGCCGATTACAGCGTAAATTTCTTTTATGTCGGCGTGGCTCATGGCTCTGATGACAAAGCCTTTGCGGGCACGATTTTCCAAAACGCCCTCGGCAGCCAGCTGAATCAGTGCCTCACGGACCGGTGTGCGGCTGATGTTCAGCTCTTCGCAAATGACGTTCTCGTTGACACGTTTATCGGGAAGGAGTGCACCATCACGGATTTGCTCAGCGATGTAGTCGTACACGTGATCCTTTAATGTTTTAAATCTTTCCATTTATGTTTCCTCTCAAACTTTAAACCCTCATATATAATATATAACGTTTACAATTTTTCGTCAACAGGATTCGAGAGCAACTACGGTTTGTGTTTTGCAGGTTTGTGCCCGGATTTGGCGGACTATATAAAAATCCTTATATTACGGAATATTTTTTCGTTACATTGATGTACTGCATAAGTATGCCCAGATTTGCGTAGTAGTAGGAAAACTTGTCCTGCTTTTTGACTTCAATCAGTCCGGACTGCACCAGTTTTTTCATGTGCTGTGAAATCGTTGCCTGCGCATAGTCAAAGCTGGCAACCAGGTCTTTGTTGCAGACATTTTCCATGGCTTTGTTGCACTGCATGATGTAGCGGAACAGCCGCAGTCTCACCGGATGAGCCAGAGCGTCGGACACGCTGGCAATCATTTCGATGTCCTTTTCGTCAAAATCCTGATCTTTTCTAATTCGCATAGTCGATTCCTCCAAAGTATAAATTGTCAAATACCAATATACAATAAATGCGTCGAAATAGCAAGAACAGTGTCGGAAAAATGACACATTATATTTCTTTAAAATAATGTGTCATTGTCAACGAGGGGTTCAGGGCTTTGAAATTCCGAAAGTGCTGTTACCAAAAGGTAAAAGAACGCAGGAAGTATTTACGATAAAGTAATAAATTGATGAGAATCACAATATAAAAACATCTCTAAAAACCAATAAAAACGTTGAAATTCCAATGTTTGTTTTTTATCCGGACGCTTTGGCATGAAAATCGCAATTACTTTAAGAAAACTATTTCTATGAGTTCATGAGGAGGAAAGCGTATGAAAGTCAAAGAAAAATATCTCAACTTCTATTATGAGACGATTGGAGAAGTCGATGAACCTAAAATCGATCCGAAAAAAACAGCACTGCTGCTGGTGGATTTGCAGAATGAATTTGTTTTGCGGGATTTTGGAGAAGCACTTCAGTTCAAAGAAGCCGGAGAGTGGGAAAGATGGATTCCGTTCCACGATAGACTGGATGAAATTGTAATCCCTAATAACAAGAAACTGCTGGATTTTTTCAGAAAGAACAACTTAACTGTTACATATGGAAGAATCGCATGTCTTCGTGAAGATGGTGAAGACCGCTCACCGGTTCAGAAATCCGAAGGCTGGAACGGCATGCTGCTTCCGGTAAACAGCTTTGCGGCACAGATGATTGATGAGCTAGCGCCGCAGGAAAACGAAATCGTTGTAAACAAGACAACGGACAGCGTTACAACAGGAACAAATTATTTGCAGCTTTTACAGTTTATGGGTGTAGAAACCGTAATTGTAACAGGTATCGTGACTGACCAGTGTGTCGCTTCTACAGTAAGAGGTCTTGCAGACGCAGGATATAAAGTAATTTGCGTAGAAGATGCTTGCGCAGCAGGCAGCATGGAGCTTCATGACGCTGAGCTGAAGATTATGAGTGTCATTTACTGTGATGTGCTCTCAACAGATGAAACTATCGCACTGATTGAAAAGAACTTATAAAGATATAAGACAGGAGAAAGACATGGGAACACAAGGACTTAGAAAAGAAATAAAACTGTCCGGTATGATTGCTATGGCCGCTGGCGGCATGATTGCAGCCTGGATGGTTGAAATCAAGTACTGGTTTGAAATTGGCGGTGCAGGAGCAGCACTTTCTTTATTGACTTGTGCAATTTTGATTTTACCGCTGGCATTTATGTATACTGAAATGACATCTATGATGCCGTATGCAGGCGGACAAAATATCTGGATTACCAACGCATTTGGATTTAATACAGGCTTTGCTTCCTGCTGGATGATTATGCTGCTTTATATTATGGCAATGCCGACCGTATCGATGGGAATTGCGTCTATGTTAGCATACCTATTCCCGATTACGACAACACAGATAAAAATTATAGCCGCAGTACTGCTGGTTCTCTGGTATTTTTTAACTAATTTTGAGTTGAAGCTACTTACCCGATTACAAAATGTATTTTTCTGGAGCACACTTGTAATTGCCGTTGTGGCAGACGTCATTTTTATAGCGAGCGGAAAGTGGAGCTTCGCAAATCTGGACTGGTTTCCAAATGGAGCAGCAGGCTACACTGCCGGAATTGGCCTTTTGATTATGAAGTTTGTAGGATTTGACTTAATCCCGCAGCTTTCAGAAGAAGCAAACTTCCCGAAAAAGGATATCTGGAAAGCTTTCGTAGGCTCTTTAGGCTGCACGGTACTGGTTTACGGCCTTGCGGTTGTAGCCATTGGAGGTATTGTATCCCTCGACTGGATCAATGAAGTGAGCATTGTTGACCCGATGGTTGCAGACTACTTAGGCATGCACTGGCTGGGAATTCTTCTCGTAGTGATGGGCGTTTTGACCTGTATTACTACATTATCTTCCTTCTGGCTTTCTGCTTCCAGAATTCTGTATGGCGCAGCAAAACAGCATCAGTTTACTGCAAGATTTGCGAAGCTGAACAAACATGGACAGCCGCAATTTGCAAATCTGGTTGTAGGAATTCTGTCCATCTACTTTACAATCTTTGCACCGGAGGCATGGGTAAATTATATTTACGTCATTTACGGTGTTGCTGCAGGCGCAGTATATCTGATGGTAACTCTTTCCTTTATCAGAATCAGAAAAACACATCCTGAATGGGAAAGACCATATAAAGCGCCGGCAGGTATGCTTCTTGGAGTTATCGGTATTGCGTTCTGCGCATGGATTCTTTGGACAAACGGAACTGCAATGGGTGCAGCAGAATGGATTGTACTGGCGATATACGCAGCTGTTGGCGTAGCGCTTTGGGGCTATGCAAAGATGATGCAAAAGAAAAACCCTCTGGAATGGGCGCCGGTTGTACTGAGCCCGGATACGGTTACGAAAGAGGAAGCAAACCAGATTACAGGTTAATGGTGGACTGACTTCCCAAAATAGGAAAAGAATAATTTGAATATAGCCCGGGGCGCATCTCTCGGGCTATGTTATAATATCGTCAAGATATAATAACCGCATCAATCAGAAGCAATCAGAATCGAGGTGGAATCAATGAAAACAGGGAAGATGTCACTCACCATAAAAGTAATTTTGATTTTTTTGATATTTAATATCCTCTCGGTAATGATTTTTACAGTGTATATGCAAAGAAGCAGCCAAAAAGGCGCTATGGAATACACACGAAACAGCTTGCTGGAAATGACAAAGGAAAAAGGGCAGCTTCTTTCGATTACTTTTGACAGAATCAGAAACAGAGTTGAAGTGATGGGAATGTATATGGAAGAAGCTCTTAGGCAAGATGTTTCAAGGAGTCTCGACAGCCAGTATGCCTTGACTGAAGAGGGAACGATGTATAGAAAAAGGGATAACAGCAGAAATCGCAACGAGCAGAGTAATATTGTTGTACCCAATACGTCGCCGCTGTCGGAGGAGCTGATTTATGAAATCAATGTAACGGAAGCCCTGGACAGCTATTTTGAACAGATTATTGAAAATGAAGAGGTTTCATGGTGCTATATTGTCACAAAGGGAAATCTTTTAAGGTGCAGCCCTTATGGGAATTTAAATGACTTTTTTACCAGCGATCATAGCCAGGTAAGCGATATTTTCTATACCCAGGCGACCAATCAGTATAATCCGGAGCACAAAGCAGTGTGGACCGAGCCTTATTATGACTATTTAGGAACGGGCTGGACGATAACCTGCTCTCAGCCGGTATATGATAAAGACGGAGAACTGTTCGGCGTCATTTGTTTGGATTTATCGATTGAGAAAATAAAAGAGAAATATTTTGCAGAGCTATCATCAAGTCAAGTGGAAAAACAGTGCTGGATGTCGAATAATGGGGAAGTGTATTACCATACAGATTATGACAGATTGACGGCAAATCAAGGAGAGACGTTAGAGAAGAACATTTTTGAAGAACCACTTACGGGAAGCAGGCGCAATGCAATAAAGAAAGGAGTTCTCAGCGGAGGCTCAGGAATAGAGTACTTTGAGGAAAATGGAGAACAGAGAATGTTCATATATTCCCAGGTGGCAGGAGCAGATAGCGTTATTTTTACAGAAATTGGGGTTGATGATTTTAACTCATTTTATACGGTAAATTTAAAGGGGATTATGTTTGTCACGCTGATAAACATAGTACTTGCAGTTATTTTCGCACTGGTTTTATATTTCGGATTTTCTAAGCCTATGAAGAGTTTGGTTAATCAGGCTCAGAAGATATCGAAAGGAAATTATTCGACGGTTCAATTTAAAAAAGAAAACTATTATGGAAATAATGAAATCTGCAAACTGAACGAAGCCTTAAGAATCATGAACGAAAATATCGTCACTTATATGGAAAGTCTTATTGATAAGAATAGAGAAATTAAGGTGATTTTAGACGCTATTGAAGAGACGCTGATGATTGTAGATATTGATGGAAACGTCAACTTGAAGTCAAAGGATTTTGTGACAATTCCTGCAAAAGAATTAAAAAACGGTATTACAGAGGTGCTGGCGACAAGGAGTCCGTTTTCGGAGCAGCAGGTTGTAGAGGGAGAGGCATATAAAAATCAGTATTATCCGATTTTGAAAGATGGAAAAGTCATTAAAATTGTAGTGTCGAGGGAGTGTATTACGAAAACGGTTTTGCAGGAGAAGGAGCTACAGCAAATTGAAAAGATGGCAGGGGTCGGACAATTAGCGGCAGCCATCGTTCATGAGCTGAAAAATATTCTCGCAAGAATCCGGGGCGCAGCATATATTTTGAAGTTGACAGGGTCGGAAGAGTCAGAGGAATTATGTGCGATTCAAAAAGGCGTCGATGAAGCAGAAGATGTGATTTCAACTTTGCTGGATTTTTCCAAACGTGATAAAAACGGCAGTGAGATGATACATCTGGGAACACTGGTTAATCAAATTCTCTTGCTCTCAAAAAAGGAAATCATCGGTAAAGGAATCACGATTAGAAAGGAAATTGACAATGAGTTTTACGTAAACTCAAATGGCAGAGAAGCAATAAAGGTTGTTCTGCAAAATATCATCATCAACGCAATTCAGGCAGTGCACTGTGAAGGTGAAATTATCATTGAGTGCTGCAGAAAAGGAGAGAATGCTTATATCAGAATTAAAGATAACGGAGATGGCATTAAAGTTACGCCAAAGGAAAAAGTCTTTGAGCCGTTTTTGACAACAAAGGAAAGCGGAACAGGAATTGGACTTTGGATTACGAAGCGCCTTATAGACACGCTGGAGGGAAATATTATAGTACAGGAGCCGAGGGAAGGAGGAACTGAATTTATTGTTTTGATTCCGGTAGAAAGAAAGGAGGCATAGAATTATGGCACGGGTTATGTTAATTGATGATGACAAAAAGCTCTTAGAGCTGTACGAGAAAATTTTTAGAATAAACGGATTTGAGGTTATTTCCTGTGAAAATGGAGTTTCAGCACTGCAGATGATTGAAAAAGAAGAGATTTCAGTCGTGGTTTCAGATATTATTATGCCGAAAATGAACGGAATGGAATTATTGAAGCAAATTAAATTAAAGTCCCCGGATACCGAAGTTATCATGCTGACTGCGGAAGGGTCGATTTCCGGTGCGGTGGAGGCCGTAAAAGAAGGCGCTTTCTCTTATCTGGTGAAACCGGCAGATATTGAAGAGCTGATTTCCAATATAGAAAAAGCGGCAGAAATGGCAAATATCAAGGCAGAGAACAAAACCTTGAAAAACAGGCTGGCGACCTTTTCTATGGGGAGTGAATTTATTGGAATTTCATCAGCGGCGGAAGCCCTTAGAGAAAAAGCTAAAATTGTAGGAAAAACCGATTCGGCGGTGCTGATTACAGGAGAAACCGGCACCGGAAAAGAGATTTTGGCGAATATGATACATAGATACAGCAGTCGTGCGGACAAACCCTTTGTATGTGTAAATTGCGGTGCTCTGAACGAAAATCTGATAGAAAGTGAACTGTTCGGCAGCGAAAAAGGTGCTTATACCGGAGCGGAAAGGCAGAAAAAGGGACGTTTTGAAATTGCAAACGGAGGAACAATTTTCTTTGATGAAATCGGGGAAATGAGCCTGAACATGCAGACGAGACTTTTGCGAGTGCTGCAGGAGAAAACCTTTGAAAGAGTAGGGGGCTATGAAACCATCAAAAGTGATTTTCGCCTGATTGCCGCTACAAATAGGGATTTGAAAAAAGAAGTTGAAGAAAACAACTTTCGCAAAGATTTGTACTATCGAATCAATATTATTCCTATTGAAATCCCGCCGCTTCGCCAGAGACTTGAGGATATTCCGGTTTTATGCAGCACTTTTTTGAAGCTTTATGCCAGAGAGATGAACAAGCCCCTACCTGTTATTGAAGAAGAAGTGCTGGAAGTTTTGCAGAAGTATGACTGGCCCGGAAATGTAAGGGAGCTGCGCAATCTGATAGAAAGAATGGTGGTGCTTTCCGGCGAGGGCGTTTTGGATATCGATGTGCTTCCGGAGGAGATAAAGGATATTTTTCGCAGCGACGGGCCGGACGATTCCTTGCGCAGCCACACAAAATCCTTTGAGAAAGAGTACATCGTGAAAATTATGAACAAATACCAGGGCAACGTTGCAAAGGCTGCCGGCGAAATGCAGATTGCAAAGAAGAACCTGTATAAAAAGCTGAACGAATATGGGATCAAGTATAAGTGATTTTGGATGAGAAATTTTACTGCAAAAAAATTTGCACTTTCATCGGAAATCATGTAAAATAGAATCAGAGAACAAGCCAGGAGGTATCATACTTTGGAAGCTGAAGAATATAAGAAAATACTGGAAGCATTGATAAACCTTATAGACATGGGCGTTTACGTGGTGGACGCAGACGGCGTGGGCATGTTTTACAATCAGGTCATGGCTGACATGGAGCAAATCAGCATTGACGACGTAATCGGCAAACCCTTTGCAAAAGCCTTTCCAGGAGTAAAACTGGAAGAAAGCACCATGTATCAGGCGCTGAAGAAAAATGTGGAAATCCGCAATAAGCAGCAGTCCTATACCAGCTTGTACGGGAAAGAAATCGCAACCATCAACAGCACTGCGCCTGTAATCCATAACGGAAAAACCATTGCGGCCGTTGAAGTTGCAAGGGACGTAACCAATATCCGCTCCATGAGCGACACGATTTTGAAATTGCAGGAAAAGGAAATCAAGCCTAAGGAGGCAAAGCCGAAAATCAAAAAATATACCTTTGACGACCTGATTGGCGAAAGCCCTTTGTTTACCTCGGTTTTGGATCGTGCAAAGCGTGCCGCAGGCAACGACGCTTCGGTGTTCATCTACGGCGAGACGGGGACAGGAAAAGAGCTCATCGCCCAGAGTATCCACTATGCCAGCCCTCGAAGGAACAATCCGTTTCTGGCGCAAAACTGCGCTGCCTTGCCGGAATCCCTTTTGGAAGGTATTCTGTTCGGTACGACAAAGGGCGGATTTACCGGAGCGATGGATAGAGCCGGGCTTTTTGAGCAGGCCAACGGCGGCACTCTGCTGCTGGACGAAATTAACTCCATGCCTTACGATTTACAGAGCAAACTGCTTCGAGTTTTGCAGGAGGATTACATTAGAAGAGTCGGTGGAAGCCGTGATATTCCAATCGATGTAAGGATTATTGCCACAGTCAACGAACCGCCGGAAAAGCTCATTGAAGAGGGAAAACTGCGTAAGGACCTTTATTATCGTCTCAATGTGGTAAATATATCCATTCCACCGCTACGCAGCCGCCTTGAGGACATTCCGATTCTGACGGAAAAGCTTCTGGAAAAGCATAATGAACGCTTTGGAAAAGAGGTTTGGATGGTGTCAGACCAGGCGCTGGAACGGCTTTGCGACTACGATTATCCCGGTAATGTCCGTGAACTTGAGAACATCATCATGCAGTCTGTAGCCATGGCAGACAAGGAGCACGTCCTGTCAGAAAAGCTGCTGCAAATGCCGATGCAGGTAAATGCCATCGGCGCTGACGTGGAAAAATGGGATCGCAAAGGGCCGCTCGATGAGTATTTGGACAATCTGGAAGAAGAAATTATCAGAGAGGTCATGATTACCGAAGGCGGCAACATCTCAAAAACAGCAGAAGCGCTGCATATCAAGCGTCAGACCCTGCAGCATAAGCTGAAAAAATATGGAATTAAAGGCTAAAGAGAGCTGAAAAGTGGGCAGCTAAGTGCAAAAATATTTGCATATAAACTGCAAAAAAATTTGCGGTTTGCGCTGATATTTTGACGCAACGCAGAAAGCTGCAGCGGCAAAGTTTAAAAAATTCATAAGCAGAAGCATAATATCTAGTGGTTTTTGGCAAAAATAAAGGCTGAAAACCACTATTTTTTATGAATTTAAGGGCGAAAACGTGTATCATGTATACACGGAAATATTTGGCACGGTTGTTGCTTTATATATAGGCATCACGCGAAAGCGTTTCAAATTTCGTTTAAGATTTTTTAAAATGATTTATTAAAAGGAGAGAAAAGCAAATGAAAAATGTAAAGGTTATCCTTTGGGGACTCGGCGCTATGGGCGGCGGAATCGGTAAAATGTTAGTAAAGAAGCAGGGCGTTGATATCGTAGGCGCTATCGACATCGGAGCAAAGCTTGGCAAGAGCTTATACGAAGTAGTACCTGGTATCGAAAGAGGCGACAGAGAAGACGTTATCGTTGGCACTGCAGACGAAGTAATCAAACCGGGTGCAGCAGACATCGTAGTAGTTTGCACAGACTCTTTCACTGCAAAAGTATACGACAAGCTGGTTAAAGTTATGGAAAACGGCATGAACGTTATCACTTCTGCTGAAGAAATGGCTTATCCGCAGGCACAGGAGCCTGAACTGGCTAAGAAACTGGACGAAGTTGCAAAGAAGAACGGCGTAACTGTACTGGGTACCGGTATCAACCCTGGTCTGATCATGGACCTTCTGGTAATCCTGTGGACAGGTGCTTGCGAATCTGTTGACCACATCGTTTCCAGAAGAGTAAACAGCTTATCCCCATTCGGTCCTGCTGTAATGGAAGAACAGGGAATCGGCGTAGAAGTAGAAGATTTCAACAAGAGAAAAGCAGACGGCACTATGGCTGGTCACGTAGGTTTTGCTGAATCCGTTGGCATGATCTGTGACGCACTGGGCTGGAACCTTGAAAAATTTGAACAGGATATGGAACCAATCGTAACTGACGTAGACAGAAAATCCCCTTACGGTTTTGCAGCAGCAGGCCAGGTTGCAGGTGTTGCAATGAAGGGCTGGGGTACTGTTGACGGCGAAGTTAAAATCGAAATGGATCACCCACAGCAGATTGAACCTGAACAGGTTGGCGTATTCACAGGTGACTACGTAGAAATCAAGGGTAACCCTCCTGTAAACATGGCAAACACTCCGGAAATCGAAGGCGGTATCGGAACTATGGCTATGATTATGAACTGCATTCCGCACGTAATCAACGCAAGACCTGGTCTTAAGACTATGATCGATATTCCGGTTCCACACGCAATCATGGGCGACATGAGAAATATGATCGAAGAAGACTGCAAACTGGTAAAATAGTCTGCTCGTAAATCAAAAAATTCAACCCTGTACCAGCTGCTTCCCTTTGGACCGGGAACCTGATGAAAAACGGTCATCAGGTTCAGCCAACCCAATCGGCAAACAGCTGGCAGGCTTAAAAATTTTTTTCAAAAACTCGCAGCCTATTTTACAGAGCTTGCTGTGAGTGGAAATAATGTAGGAGATGATTAAAATGGTTAAAAAAGGAGAATGGGTACGTATTCATTCTATCGTACTCAAAGCAGAAGAAAGAACTGCTAAGATTCCTGAAGATACACAGAAATGTGACCTGCAGATGTGGACAAAAGGCACTTTGCAGGAAGACGCAGAAATCGGTGATGTTGTTACCGTAAAAACTGCGTGCGGTCGTATGGAAAAGGGTACTTTAATCGAAGTAAACCCATATTATACACACAGCTACGGCAAATTTGTCCCTGAAATCATCGAGATTGACAAACAGCTGAGAGAAATCATGTTTGGAGGTGACAAATAATGGCATTGGCAAAAGATTATGATTCCGTAATGGGAAGATCCAACGAGATTCAGAGAAAAGCACTGGGTCTTGACTATGCAGAATTTGAATCCGGCTCCGTAGCATTTGACTATGAAGCACTGATGAAATCCACAGGATATACTTTAGAAGAAGTTGCAAAGATTCAGGCAAGAACAGCTGTCGGCAACACACCGCTGATCGAGCTGAGAAACCTGACTGAACTGGCAAGAAAATATGCAGAGCCGGGCAAAGGCGCAAGAATTTTTGCAAAGGACGAAGCAGCAAACGCTTCCGGTTCTTTTAAGGCAAGAAGAGCAGCATGTGCAGTTGCACACGCTAAGAAATTAGGCTACAAAGGCGTTATCGCAGCAACTTCCGGAAACTACGGTGCAGCAGTTGCTTCCCAGGCAGCAATGCAGGGAATGGAATGTATCATCGTACAGGAATGCTACGACTCCAAAGGCGTTGGACAGCCTGAAATCGTTGAAAAAGCAAGAAAATGTGAAGCATACGGCGCTGAAGTTATTCAGCTGACAGTAGGACCTGAACTGTTCTACACTTTCTTGTCCGTTCTGGAAGACACCGGATATTTCAACGCTTCTCTGTATTCTCCGTTCGGTATCGCCGGCGTAGAAACACTGGGCTACGAAATCGCAATGCAGTGTCGTGAACTGGTTGGCAAAGACCCGGATATGGTAGTCTGCACCAACGCAGGCGGCGGTATGATGACAGGTACAGCAAGAGGTCTTTTGAAGGCCGGTGCTGTTGATACTGAAATGGTTTCCGCTTCCATCGACCTGACCGGACTGCACATGGCTTCCGACGAGCAGTTCAACAAAAAATCCTGCACAACAGGACACACAGGATTCGGCGTTCCTTACGCAACTGATCCGGACCACTCCGACGTTCCTCGTTCCGCTGCAAGACCGCTGCGTTACATGGACCGTTACGTAACAGTAACCCAGGGCGAAGTTATGTATATGACAGAAGCACTGGCAAACCTTGAAGGTATCGAAAGAGGTCCTGCAGGAAATACAGCTCTTGCTGCTGCATTCTCTCTGGCAAGAGAACTGCCGGAAGATGCAGTACTGGTAATCAGTGAAACTGAGTACACAGGCGCAGGTAAGCACATTCAGCCGCAGCTTGACTTTGCAAGAGACAACGGAATCGAAATCAAATTCGGAAATCCGCAGGAAGAAGACAAGCCGGGCGTAAACATTGTTCTGCCGAAAGATCCAAGCTTCGTAAAACATAAAGAAGCTGATATCGAGCACTTCAGAAAGTCTTTAATCAAAAAGGCAGTAAAGAAGGCCGGCGTTGAAAAACTCACTGACGAGGACATCGAGTTCTTAGCAGCTGAAACCAACACCGATACAGATTTTGTTAAGGCAGCACTGACTGAACTGGGATTTTAATATCTTTAGCAAACTTTAGCATAAAAGGAGAAAATAGAATGAAAAGAGCAGACGATTTCGAACAGAGAAGAAAGCATATTGCAAATCTTTCTGACGAAGAACTTTACGACAGATTCTGGGAACTGACTGCAAAAGTTGTTGACCCGCTTCTTGAACTGGGAAGAAAAAACACAACACCTTCCGTTGAAAGAGCCGTTTTACTGAGAATGGGCGTTTCCTCTCTGGATACCCAGAAAATCGTAGAAGGCTGCATGGACAGAGGTCTTATGGGACACGGAACAGGTCATGTAGTTTACAAAATTTCTAAAGAAAAAGGCATCTCCATCAGAGAAGCAAGCGAAAAGCTGGCTGCTGGCGAATACTGGGATGATGCAGTAGCACTGTTCAAGGAGGGTAAATAAAGATGGCAGACATGATTTTAAAACACAATGAAAAATTAGATGTTAGAAACATCTTAAAAGACCTCGACAAATATGAACCGAGAAGAAGAGGCTGGGTTTGGAGAAAACCTGCTCCTGGTCTGAAAATGGGACCATTTGAATACAAAGACTGCAGCGAACCGCTGAAAAACAGCGTAGGTCTTCCGCCTGCAAAATACTTTGAAAACATCGACCCGCAGCCACTGCCTGTTATCACAACAGAAATCGCTTCCGGCCGTTTTGAAGACGACATCAGAAGAATGAGAATGGCTGCATGGCACGGTGCTGACCATATCATGGTTATCAGACACATGGGTCAGTCCCACATCGACGGCCTGATGGAAGGTACTCCACAGGGTATCGGTGGTATTCCTGTAACTCGTAAACAGGTTAGAGCACAGAGAAAAGCACTGGACATCATCGAAGATGAAGTTGGTCGTCCAATTAACTATCATTCCTACGTTTCCGGCGTAGCTGGACCTGACGTAGCTGTAATGTTCGCAGAAGAAGGTATCAACGGCGCTCACCAGGACCCGCAGTATAACGTACTTTACAGAGACATCAACTGCGTTCGTTCTTTCGTAGACGCTTGCGAATCCAAGAAAATTTTAGCATGGGCAGACATTCTGCAGATTGACGGTGCGCACAACGCAAACGCAACTGCAAGAGAGGCATGGAAGGTAATGCCTGAACTGATTGTACAGCATGCAATCAACTCCCTTTTCTCTGAAAAGGTTGGCATCAAACCGGAAAACATTGCGCTGTCAACTGTACCTCCGACAGCAACTCCGGCACCTTGCATGTATCTCGACCTGCCTTATGCAGTAGCACTTCGTGACTTCTGCGGCAGATACAAAATGAGAGCACAGCAGAACACCAAGTATATCTGCTCCTCCGTTAGAGAAGCTACAGTAACACATGTAATGAACATGTTTATCTCCAAGCTGACAAGTGCTGACATTCAGTCCACTATCACTCCGGACGAAGGAAGAAACGTGCCTTGGCACATTTACAACATGGAAGCTTGCGACAATGCAAAGCAGGCTCTCATCGGCATGGACGGTCTGATGGAAATGGTAGAACTGAAGAAAGACGGTCCGCTGCGTGAAATGGCTCGTGACCTGAAAGAAAGAGCAGTTCTGTTCATGGAAGAAATCATCGAAGTAGGCGGCTACTTCCAGGCTGTTCAGGACGGATTCTTCGTAGACTCCGCAAAATATCCTGAAAGAAACGGCGACGGTATCGCTCGTAAAATCGAAGGCGGCGTAGGCTATGGCTACATCTTTGAAAGAGAAGAAGACTACATGGCTCCTGTAACTGCACACTTCGGTTACAACAACGTTGAACAGTACGGCGGAAATCCTGAAGATCCTGCTGCACTCATCGGCGGATGTACTTTTGAAGACAGAAGCAAAATCGTTTACATCGATGAGCTGGATGAAGATGACTGCGTAGATCGCAGACTGGAAAAAGTTGCTAAGTATTTGGACGGCGAAGCAATCAAACCTGAAATGGAATGGTGCGGAGACGGCGTAGTTCTGATGACTATGATGATTCCTGCAAATGCAAGAACTGCAGAAGCAGCTGCTCTGGAAATCGGTCGCAAGCTGGGTCTTGAAAATCCTGAAGTTACTTCCAAGGAAGTAATGCAGGAAGCTGAAGGTACAAGAATCGAAATGAAGGGTAAGGTTGCATTTGATGTAGACCCTACCACTTTAGAGATTCCACCTGAACCACATCACTTAGACGATGCTACTTTATATAACGAATTTGAAAACCACCCGATGGTAGTTGTATGCGGTACTGTTGGTGAAGACGAACACTCTGTAGGTCTTCGTGAAATCATCAACATCAAGCACGGTGGTATTGAAAAATGGGGAATCAAGGTAAACTACCTGGGCACTTCCGTTCCGGTAGAAAAGCTGGTTGACGCTGCTGTAGAATTAAATGCAAACGCAATTCTGGCATCCACCATCATTTCCCACGACAATATTCACTATAAGAATATGAAGAGAATCAACGACCTGGCTGTTGAAAAGGGAATCAGAGATAAGGTAATTATCGCTGCAGGCGGTACACAGGTAATTCCTGATGACGCTGTTAAGACCGGAATCGACGCTGGATTCGGCAGAGACTCTCACGGCATCGACGTTGCAACCTTCTTATGTGAAGAAGCAAAGAGACGCAGAGGCGAAATGTAATAGAAAACCTTACGAGAGCTTACGGGGCGGGCGTATGCCCGCCCCTGTTTTCTAAAGCGGGAAGTGCGTTCTCTTGCCCTGACAGGAAAGAACTATAAAAAAAGGAAAAAAATGGTTGAAATGTGCCGGCAAATCATGTATGATAGAGATAATCCACTCTGTCGATGTTTGCGTATCATTCAAATTGCCTTTTGAAAAACTTCCATCACCTTAAAACATTGACAAAGTGGACAAAAAAATTGAAATCTGTCAATTTTGTCAATGTTTTCACCCGATTCCTTTGCTAAAATTGACAAAAAACAAGAAATGAGTCAATTTTGTCAAAAAAGGAGGGTAATATTAGTGATTTTGAGGCAGAATTTAGAGGAAATATTGACAAAAATCGAGAAAAAGCAGAAATTTGTCAATGCTGAATTGGCGGCCTGTCCGCCGGGACAGTTAATGCAGACAAAATATGGAAACACATTGCAGCTTTTTCATGTTTACGAAGTCAGTGGGAAGCGAGTTCGACAGAGCATTAAGAAAATGCCGCAGATGGTTGCTGCATTAACGAGAAAGAAATACTTACAGGCAGAACTACAGCTATTGGAAAAAGATGCAGATACGTTGAGGACCGCATTGCTTAGCTTTACAGATGCGACTGCAGATAACATTTTGAAAATGATTCCTGCTAAATACCGGAATCTTCCACAGACTTACTTTTTCCCTGAATTAGAAGCGGGCAGTGCTGCTGAAAAGTGGGTGGCAGAGCCTTTTGAGCAGAGCGACTATATGCCGGAGAGAAAAATTCATCTCTCATCCAGGGGACTTTCGGTTCGCTCAAAGTCGGAACTGCTCATTGTGGAAAAATTTTATGAATTTAATGTAGCATTTCGCTATGAACAGGTGCTGCAAATTGGAAAATATAAACTGGCACCTGATTTTACGCCGATGGCAGCAAACGGCAAACTGTTCTACTGGGAGCATTGCGGGCTGCCGGGAAATCCGAGCTACATGAAGAAACACAAATGGAAACTGGATTTATATGAAAGCGTGGGAATCGTACCGTGGAAAAATCTGATTATTACTTATGATAATGAGCAGGGTACCATTGACATTCCGATTATAGAAAGTGAGATTAGAAATAAACTGCTATAAACAGCAAGGAATTATCACAGGAGGCGCAGCAGGAGGAATAACATGTTTACCTTTAGAGAATGCAGAGCAGAGGACCTGAATGATTGGACTGATATGAATCTTGAATTTATGGCGGAGGAGATTCAGGACGAAGGCTTGTGGAATAACGCAGGGAAGACTACCCCGGAAGATTTTGCAAAAATCTTTGAAGAAGGTCAAAAACTCCCTGAACAGATTCGTTTTGTCATCTTTGAAGAAGACGGAAAGCCAGTAGGTTTTGCCAATCTGATGCTGATTTTCAGCGTGTGGAGCAAAGGCATGGCGATGATTTTAGACGATTTATATATCAGGCCTCTATACAGAGGTAAAGGTTACGGCAGGGAAGCCTTGGAATACATCGAAAAACTGGCAGAAGAAATTGGCTGCAAGCGGCTGCAGTTTCAGTCGGAAGAAACTAACCCCGGCGCCAGAGAATTTTATAAAGCTGTCGGATACCAGCCGGCAGAGATGAGTTTTTATGTAAAATATATGATAAATCATTAAAATAGAGCAATATTAAGATAGAGATAGAAGGAGGCAGACAAATGAAAGTAGACGTATTGGTAGCCGAAATCGGCTCGACGACCACAGTTGTAAACGCGTTTAAAGATTTAGATACAGACAATCCTGTATTTTGGGCGCAGGGGCAGGCGCCGACTTCTGTTATGGATGGCGACGTGCGCATAGGTCTTCAGGGGGCGATTGACGATTTATGCAGAAAAATGGAAATCGACAGCCTGGAATATGACGAAATGCTGGCAACTTCATCGGCTGCCGGTGGACTGAAAATGACTGTGCACGGTCTTGTGTACGATATGACTGCAAAGGCTGCAAAAGAGGCAGCCCTTGGCGCAGGCGGCATTATTCACTATGTGACCGCCGGAAAACTGAGAAGAACAGACCTTGCTAAGATTAAAGAAGTAAATCCGAATCTGATTCTCATTGCAGGAGGCGTGGACTATGGCGAGAGAGAAACAGCCATCGATAACGCCGAAAAAATCCGTGCCATGGGGCTTAAAACGCCGATTATCTATGCCGGAAATATCGAAAATCAGGAAGAAATGAAATTGATTTTTGATGAGGAGAGCGGTCAGAAGCTTTACAATGTAGAAAATGTTTACCCGAAAATTGATGACCTCAATGTAGAACCTTGCCGCAAGGTGATTCAGGACGCTTTCGAGGATCATATCACCAATGCGCCGGGCATGGAGCATGTGAGAGATATGGTAAACGGCCCGATTATTCCGACACCGGGGGCAGTGATGGAATGTACCAAGCTGCTTTACGATTGTTTGGGCGACCTGATTGTTCTTGACGTTGGCGGTGCGACTACAGACCTGCACTCCGTCGCAACAGAATCCGACAAAATTGCCCGCATTATGGTTTCGCCTGAGCCAAAAGCAAAGCGTACCGTAGAGGGTGACCTGGGTGTTTATGTAAATCGCATGAAAGTCATCGAGTCGATCGGCGAGGAAAATCTTCGCAAGGAATGTGAGAAAATGGGAATTGACCTGGATAAAACTCTGGAAACTTATGTTGCCATTCCAAAGACAGAAGATGAATTTAAGCTGGTGGAACGGCTGACGAAAGAAGCTGTGCTGAAAGCAGTGGAACGTCATGCAGGGATTATCAGATATATTTATGGTCCGTCAGGAAGAAGCACTGTTGCAGAGGGCAAGGACCTGACTCCGGTAAAATATATCGTAGGAACCGGCGGTGCACTGACAAGACTGCCGCACAGAGTGGAAATCATGCAGGAAATTGCAAAGCATAACGAAACCGGTATGATGCTGTTTCCGACTGAACATGCGCAGATTCTGGTCGATAATGACTATATCATGGCGTCCCTGGGCGTGCTGTCCAAGCGCTATAGAGAAGCGGCAATCCGCCTTTTGGAAAAGAGTCTGGATTTTAAATTCCCGGAGAAAAAAGAGCAGGACTTCACTGCGGTAAGCAAGGCCATGGCCGATGTAAACCGTGAACTGGAAGAAGCGAAAAAGAGAGACGAGGAATACCGCAAGCACATTGAAGAATGTGAAGCCATGGGCTATGACATGACCGCTTTTAAAGAAGAAGAAAAAATCGGTGGCGCCAGTGAAGAAGAGCTGAAAGCTGCCCGTGAAGCGGCTTTGAGCAAATCCGATGAAAAGGCAGAAATGCGGGACGGACAGGGCGTCAAAGGCAAATGGGCTGCAAAAACCGAGGGCGGCGGCCAGTATATGGGCGACTGCACCCACGACTGCAAGCACTGCACCAGAAGAAACTGCCCAAATCGAGTAGAATAAATGAGGAGAGAAAAATGTATCCAAGATTACAAATCAATTTAAAGAAACTGGAAGATAACTTAAATGCCTGTGCGGCAATCACAAAGGATAGAGGCGGCTGCTCGCTGATGATTGTAACCAAAGGACTTTGTGCAGACAAAGAAATGGTAAAGATGGTCGCAGAAAATCCGCAGGTGGACTTTATTGCGGATTCCAGAGTGAAGAATATTGCCGGTTTTGCAAAGGTGGCAAGAGACAACGGCAAGAAGACTGTTCTGCTGCGTATTCCAATGCACAGCGAAGTTTCCGAAGTGGTGGAATATGTGGATTTATCCTTTAACTCAGAGCTTTCCACCATCAGGCTGCTAAATGAAGAAGCGAAAAAGGCAGGAAAAGTACATGACATTCTGCTGATGATTGACCTGGGCGATTTGAGAGAGGGAATTTTCTTCCGGAATGAAGACCTGATTGACGAGGCAGTGGAAGAAATTCTGAAGATGGAACATATCAATCTCTATGGCATTGGCGTGAATCTGACCTGCTACGGTGCGATTATTCCAAAAAATGACAACCTGTCTCAGCTGGTTGAAATTGGAAGACGTTTGGAAAATAAATATAACATCAAACTGGAAATGATTTCCGGCGGAAATTCCAGCTCCATTTATCTGGTGGACAAGGGAGAACTGCCGGAGGGAATCAACAACCTGAGATTAGGGGAATCTTTCCTTTTAGGCAACGACACTGCCTATGAAACCAAGCTGCCGGGCACGGTCAGCGATGGACTGATTTTGCAGGCGCAGATTATTGAGCTGAAAGAAAAACCGTCTCTGCCGATTGGCGAAGTGGGCGTTGACGCTTTTGGGGAAAAGCCTTATTACGAAGACAGAGGCATCATGAAGCGGGCGATTATCGGAATCGGCAAGCAGGATACGGATCTTGGCAGCATGACGCCGTGCGATTCTCAGATTGAGATTATGGGCGGCAGCTCCGATCACATTATTTTAGACGTGACCCACTGCGATAAAGATTATCAGGTTGGTGACATTGTAGAATTTGAACTGGGATACGGCGGTATGCTGAAGACGGCGACCAGCCCGTATGTGGAAAAGGACTATATCAAATAAACAGAAAAGAGAAGCCGAAGTTGGAATAAGGCTTCTCTTTTCTTTGGGTTTTTATGCGTATGTTTTATGCGTATGCACTTGGACAAGTCTCTCTAAGCCTGCAGAAATCACAGGCACGGAGGTTTTCCATCTCAGCATTGTGGCCGATACCGATAAAGCTGCTGACCGATTTTTGCGGGTGCATCATGAAGCTGGGAGACAGCGTAATGCCGATTTCCTCCGGCTTCAGGAGAGCAAAGAGTTCTCTCTGCAGCTTGATATCCACCTCGTGCTGACCGGGACACCATGGAAATGATATGCTGAGATTGTCGCCTGAAAATGCAGCTTTAATCCGGCTGCGCAGCCATGTGTGACCGCAGTCCGCCACGGCAGAACCCCAGCCGTCGTAAAAAAGCTGTTTCAGCGTATCTGTTTCTGCGTCAGCAATCTCGTCGAAGCCGAGAACTGTAATAGCGGTGAAAACAATTTCTTCTGCACCGGAAAAAAGATTAGAAAGCATTTCGCTGCGGATGACAGTGCCGTCTATCAGGCGAATTTCATCACCGGAAATGTTGTCAACAGCAAAGGATTCGCAGATACCGCAAACAGTGACCGAGTCAAAAATCCGCTGACGGGTTTCCTCGTACTGGGCGGAAAATCGTTTCAATGCCTTTTCTTTTTTCATCTCGATGAGTTTAAAAAACATATCGTCGAGGCCTTCGATTTCAGCGATAGGAATATCGAAAGTCGCTCTTTTTAAAAGTGTCATGGAAATTACCTCGTTTGTTTTGTTGGTATTTTCGATTGAAAAGGACACGCTGTGAGAAGCAGCCTTTAAGTCAGCTTCCTTTGAAAGTGTGTGCTTATCAATCGAAGATACACATTAGAATTTAGAATTTTTCAATACTGCATAAGTCCATGATGAATACAGTCGTGCCGCCTGCCGGTTTTTTGATAGGAATCGGCGGAACCAGACTCATCTGCTCGCAGCCCGGTGCTGTCACGTTCTGATAAGTGGTCTTTTCACGGACGCCGGCATCGACTTTGAGAATTTCTAAGACTTCTTTGGCTTTGGATTCGCCGGTACCAATCATAATCGTTACGTTTTTCTTGCGGAAAAAGCCTCCGGAAGAGTTCAGCACTGTAACAAAGAATCCGTGCTGGGTCAAATCGTGAATGGTATCCTCGTAATCGTCTCCGTTTAAGACAGCCATAATCAGTTTCTGCTGTTCTTTTTGTTCCATTCTTCTACCTCCCAATTAGTTTTAATATAGTATACCACAAAATATAACCAAAACGACATAAAATATTTTGTTAAATTGGGAAAATGGGTAGGAAAAATAGCATTTTCATGAGGTTGGAGGAAGTAGTGAATTGATTTTAGTACAAAAAAATGTTAAAATAGTGGCACAACATTACTTTAAATGGTTGAAGAACCAATGAAAGGAAGACAGTATTATGAAAATGAAGAAATTAATTGCTGTACTGATGGTTGCAGCACTTCTCTTCACAGCAGCAGGCTGTGGCGGCGGCGATAAAGGCGGCGGCGGAGAAGCAAAAGATTCACTGACCATCGGTATCGATGCGGATGCAGTAGCACTTGACCCGCTCCGTATCAATGATACCTTGACAATGTCCATTCTGTCCAACGTTTATGAACCGCTGGTTCGTATGACTAACGACGGCGAAATCGTTCCTGCTCTGGCAGAAGAATGGAAAATTTCCGATGATGGACTGGTGTATACGTTCACAATCAGAACTGATGCAACTTTCCACAATGGAGACCCAATTACAGCAGAAGATGTAAAATACTCACTGGAAGCTGCTGCAGAATCCTCCTACACCGGACCGTACATGAACTTTATCGATTCCGTTAAAGTCGTTGACGAAAAGACAGTAGAAGTTACACTGCAGTACGCATATGCACCGTTCCTCGCACTTTGCACAACTTATTCTCAGGTTGTAAAAGAAGACTTCTACAAAGAAGGCGGCGAAGTGGATATGTCCAAAGAACCTATCGGTTCCGGCCCTTATAAGTTCAAGAGCTGGGCACAGGGTGACAGGATTGAATTTGAAGCCTATGACGGATACTATCAGGGCGAACCTAGCATCAAGAACTTAACTTACAAGATTATCCCGAACTCCAGCACTGCAACAATGGCACTGGAAAGCGGCGAAATCGACCTGTCCCTCAATGTTTCTGAAGCTGACATTAAGGCACTGGAAGAAAAAGACGGTATCACATTACTGCAGAAACCGTCCACAGCGTTCTACTTCATCGGTATGAACACTAACGTAAAAGAACTGAGCGACGTAAGAGTTCGTCAGGCTATCGCAAAATGTATCAACAAGCAGAACATGATCGATGGCGCACTGAACGGCTACGGAACTCCGACCAATACTTTCATCGCTGAAGGCGTTTTAGGCTATGATCCGGATTTCAATCCGCTGCCTTACGATGTTGAAGAAGCTAAGAAGCTGATGAAGGAAGCGGGATACGAAAACGGATTCAAGATTTCCATGAGTATCCCTGAAAACCGCAGCACCCATGCACAGATTATCAAATCTGACCTGGCTCAGATCGGTATCGACTTAACAATCAATATCATCGAAACCGGTAAATTCTGGGATGACCTTGAAAACCTGGATTACGAAATGATGATTATGGGTTGGTCCTACGTTGTAATGGATCCGGATGTTGGTTACTATTCTCTGTATAAGAAAGACGATATGTCCGGTAACTATACTGGATTCGGTGATGCGAAGACAGACGGACTTCTGGCAGACGGCCGTGTAGAAAGCGACCCTGACAAGAGAGCTGCAATCTACGCTGAACTGGAAGAAATCTATCAGACTGCAGCACCTTACGTTCCTCTTTACTGGAGAGTAGACGCAGCAGCACACAACTCCAACCTGACAGGCGTTGATATTCCTCCTTGCGGATTCTATTACGTATATGACTACGCATGGAAATAAAATATTTGACTTGTAAATTAAACTAGAAATATAGAGAAGCCGGACCCTTCGGCAGGATTGCGGTCCGGCATTCTTCTATTTACGGAGTGAACTTATGTGGAAATATATATTAAAGAGATTGGTTATGATGATACCGGTACTGATTGGTATTTCTATCATCATCTTCACCATCATCTCGCTGACACCGGGAAACCCGGCGAGACTGATTTTAGGTGAAAGAGCCACACAGGAAGCCATTGACCAGCTCAACGAAGAACTGGGCTACAACGATCCGCTTCCTGTAAAATATGTAAATTATATGATTGACCTGCTTCACGGCGATATGGGCACTTCCTATAGAACCGGCGGCAGCGTAGTCAGCGAAATCGCTGAGCGTTTCCCAACCACCCTGCTTTTGGCTGTACTGGATATATTCCTGACATCAGTCATATCCATACCGCTGGGTGTGTACATAGCAATTAAGAAAAATTCCATAGCGGATAATGTGTTTACCATTGTAGCGCTGATTTTTACAGCAATGCCGTCCTTCTGGCTGGGCATGCTTTTGATGCTGGCCTTTGCAGTAGGCTTAAACTGGCTTCCGGCCACAGGCTCGGATTCCTTCGCCTGCTTTATTCTGCCGGCGTTTACAGTAGCGCTTTTATCGGTAGCACAGATTATGAGAATGACCCGTTCCAGCATGCTGGAAACCTTGCGTTCTGACTACATGAGAACTGCAAGAGCAAAGGGTGTAAAAGAAAACAAAATCATCTGGAAACACGCAATCAGAAATGCGCTGCTTCCGGTTGTAACTACCATGGGTGTAAACTTTGGATGGGCACTGGGCGGCTCTGTAATTACAGAAACCGTATTCGGCATGAGCGGTGTCGGCACACTGACACTTCTTTCCGTTCGTTCCAAAGACGTACCGCTGGTAATGGGCTGCGTACTGTTTATGTCCCTGTTATTCAGCGTAATCACACTGATTGTAGATATTTCTTATGCGTTCATTGACCCAAGAATCAAGGCGCAGTACGGATTTAAGAATAAGACTCGCAAGAAATCCAGAAGAAAGGAGATTAGTAATGTTCAACCGCAAAGCTAAAAACCTGGAACTGGCGCTGGAAGTGCAGGAAAGCCGCAGCTTCTGGCAGGATGTAGGTCATAGATTTATCAGAAACAACAAAACAATCATCGGGCTTATCATGCTGGCAATCATCGTACTGATGTGTATTTACGGTATGATTTTCCTGGATTATGAAACACAGGTAATCAATCAGGACATTCCGAACAAGCTGCAGACTCCGTCTTTACAGCATCTGTTCGGTACAGATGACCTTGGAAGAGATATTTTTAACCGTATCGTATACGGCGCAAGATATTCCCTGTTTATCGGATTTTCTTCCACCATTATCAGCCTTTCTGTGGGCAGTATCCTGGGCTGTATCGCCGGATACTTTGGCGGAAAAACCGACAACATCATCATGCGTTTAACTGACGTATTTATTGCAATTCCGTCCACACTGATGGCAATCGCAGTTGTATCTGCACTGGGACCGAATTTTGCAAACCTGATTATCGCAATCGCACTGGGAGATATTCCGGGCTATGCGAGAATCATCCGTTCTTCCGTACTTTCGATCAGAGACAACGAATTCGTAGAGGCCTCTGTAGCAGTAGGCGGAAGCAGTCTTCATATCATGGCACAGCACATTTTCCCAAATACCCTGGCAGCACTGATTGTACAGGCAACTTTGGGCGTAGGCTACGTAATCATCGCAGCTTCCGGACTCAGCTACCTGGGTCTTGGTGTTATGCCGCCTGCACCGGAATGGGGCGCAATGCTCAGTGAAGCGCAGGCTCAGATTCGTTATTTCCCTCATCAGGTAATTTTCCCGGGTATCGCAATCGTAGTAACCGTACTTGCCTTGAACCTTCTCGGCGACGCACTGCGTGACGCAATCGACCCGACCCTGAAAGACTAAGGAGGAGACAGCATGGACAACATGGAACAAAAGAACAATGATATCCTCCTGAATATTGAGGATCTGTATGTACAGTACGATACCAGCGAAGGAACTGCTTATGCGGTCAACGGCATAAGCTTTCAGCTGAAAAGAGGTGAAACCTTCGGGCTTGTAGGAGAGACCGGCGCAGGAAAGACGACGACGGCGCTCTCGATTCTGAAGCTGCTGCCGCAGAAAGTGGGAAACATCAGCAAAGGAAAAATCGAGTTTGAAGGAAAAGATCTGGTAAAGTTCACAGAAGATGAAATGCGTGATATCAGAGGAACTCATATCAGTATGATTTTCCAGGATCCGATGACATCTTTGAACCCGGTACTGACCGTAGGCGATCAGATTGCCGAAGCTATTGAAACCCACCACCCGGAGCTTTCCGATGATCAGGTAGAAGACCGTGTGGACGAAGTTTTGAAGCTGGTTGGTATCACAATAGACAGAAAATATGAGTATCCGCATCAGTTTTCCGGCGGTATGAAACAGCGTGTTGTCATCGCCATGGCGCTGGTGTGTGATCCTATGCTGCTTTTGGCCGACGAGCCGACCACAGCCCTTGACGTAACCGTACAGAATCAGGTACTGGATATGATGAGTAAGCTGAAAGAAGATTTGAACACCTCCATGATTATGATTACCCACGATCTGGGAATCGTATGTCAGATGTGCGATAACGTAGCCATCATGTATGCAGGTGAAATCATCGAAATCGGCAGCGTATATGACATTTTTGATTTTGAAAAACCGCACCACCCTTACACCAAGGGGCTCTTTGGATCTCTGCCAAGTTTGCAGGGCAGTTCAAACCGCTTAAAGCCGGTAGACGGCCTGATGCCTGACCCGATGGATTTGCCTACAGGCTGCAAATTCCACCCGAGATGTCAGCATTGCGAAGAAATCTGCAAGAGCACGGCGCCGGAGGTGTTCACTGAAGGAAGTCATTCTATCAGATGCCACCTTTACGAAAAATTAAAGGCAGGTGAGATTTAAAATGGGAACACCACTGATTGAAACGAAACATTTAAAGAAATATTTTAAGACCGGTTCCGGTATGCTCCATGCGGTAGATGATGTCAACATCAGCATTGAGCGTGGACACACTCTGGGCGTAGTAGGAGAATCCGGCTGCGGAAAAAGTACCCTTGGAAGAACTATTTTGAGACTGCTTCCGGCAACTTCCGGCAGCGTCCTTTACGAGGGAAAGGACATTCAGAAGCTGGGCGCTTCCGACATGAAGAAAATGCGTTCCGAAATGCAGATTATCTTCCAGGACCCTTATGCCAGCTTGAACCCTAGAATGTCTGTCAGCCAGATTATTGAAGAACCGCTGAAAGTAAATCACGTTTACAAGGACAAGACGGAAAAGGATAAGAGAATTCTGGAACTGATGGATACAGTAGGTCTTGCGAGAAGACTTGCAAACAGCTATCCACACGAACTGGACGGCGGCCGCCGCCAGCGTATCGGTGTAGCGAGAGCTTTGGCTTTGAATCCGAGCTTTATCGTCTGCGACGAGCCGGTATCTGCTCTGGACGTATCTATTCAGGCGCAGGTACTGAACCTGATGATGGACCTGCAGGATTCCATGGGACTGACTTACATGTTTATCACCCATGACCTTTCGGTAGTGCGTCACATCTCCACCCATATCGCAGTTATGTATCTGGGTCAGGTGGTAGAATACGCACCGTCACAGGAACTCTTTGACGATCCGAAACACCCGTACACTAAGGCACTCCTGTCTGCAATTCCTATTCCGGATCTTGCGTACAGAGGAAAGCCGAGAGAGCTGATTAAGGGCGAAATTACAAGCCCGATTGACCCGAAACCGGGCTGCCGTTTTGCAACTCGCTGTCCGTATGCGACAGAAAAGTGTACCGGCAGAAATCTGGAACTGACCAATGTAGGTCCTGAACATCAGGTTGCCTGCGTGCTCTATGAGGAGTAAAAGATGATTATAAAAAATGCTAAATTGTTTTTAGACGAACCTGGCATTTTTGAACAGCTGGATATTCGATTGGAGGGCGAAAAAATCGCCGAAATCGGTTTGAATTTAAAAGGCGGTGTCGATGAAGAAGTCATCGACGCCGCTGGCTGTTTTGTAACGCCGGGTCTGATTGAAGCCCATTCCCATATCGGTATGTATGAAGAAGGAATCCAGTGGGAGGGCGATGATATTTGTGAAAATGAGCCGGTAACGCCGGAAATGCGTTCTATCGACGCTCTTTTTCCGGGAGATGTAGCTTTTGCGGAAGCTTTGACCGGAGGGGTTACGACCATGTGCACGGGCTTTGGTAGCGGCGGCGTTGTAGCAGGTACTGCGGTCATCGTGGAAAATAACGGATCGCTGGTAGTTGATGACATGGTTCTGGTTGCTGACGCCGGCATGAAGTGCGCCTTTGGTGAAAATCCGAGGGACTTCGGCCGCAGAGGAAAACAGCCAAATACCAGAGCTTCGGTGGCGTTTATGCTGCGGGAATGTTTGCAGGACGCAATCGACTACAAGGCTGAAAAAGAGGAAGCGCAGAAAAAGGGCGAACACTTTAAGATTGATTTGGGCATGGAGGCCATGGTTCGTGTCATCGACGGTGAAATTCCAATCAAAGCCCACTGCCACAGATCCGATGATATCTGCACTGCGATTCGTATTTGCAAAGAGTTTGGCGTGCGTGCGACTCTGGATCACTGCACCGACGGACATCTTATTGCAGACCATATTGCAAAATCAGGATATCCTGCCATCGTCGGCCCGACTTTTGGCTCAAAATCCAAGTACGAGCTGAGAAACAAGTCTTTTGATACAGTAGCGGTTTTAGTTAATGCAGGCGTGAAGGTTGCAGTTACCACAGACCACAATGTGATTCCGCAGGAATCCCTCAACTGGCTTGCTGCCATGTATATGAGAAATGGTTTGTCTGAGGCAGATGCAATTCGTTGTATTACCTGTAATCCGGCTGATATCCTAGGGATTTCCGAGCGTAAAGGACGTCTGGCAGAAGGCCTTGACGGCGATGTCGTTATCTGGGATAAACACCCCCTTGACTTGCAGGCGAAGCCGAAACGGGTTTACGTCAGAGGGAAAGAAATGTATCGGGCGTAGTAGATAAGATAATATGCTTTTTGGGGAAGCAGCAGTGTGCTTCCTGTAAATTATGTCAAAAGGAGCTTCTCGTTTGGGAAGCTCCTTTTGAGTGCACAGAGAGGATTAGAAAATCCTACATTTTCTTCACCGATAAACATAGCATAAAACAAAAAATAAAACAGAGAGTAAAACTGCGGCCATATATAATGCAGAAAAAAGAAAGAAAGGAGAGCGGTTGTAAAACGAAACAACCCAACACAAAAGAAATGAATGAAAACAAAATCAAGAAACCGTCATTCGGCATTTCTCTCGTAATTATCGCATTTTTATTTGCCGTGATTATTGCACAGCTGGTGCTCGGATATTCTCCTGAAATCCATCTGACTTTGGTATTTTCCATATCCTTTGCAGTAATCCTGCTCATGGCTACAGGCACAAAGTGGTCGCAGATTGAGGAGGGTATTCTGCACGGCTGTAAAATCGCAACGGTACCAATGCTCATTTTGATGTTCATCGGACTTTTAATTCCAATGCTGATTGCCTGCGGTACAATCCCGGCACTGATTTATTACGGACTTAAAATTATCAGCCCATCTATTTTCCTGGTAACAGCTTGCGTAGTATGTTCCATTTCCGCAATCTGTATCGGTTCCAGCTGGACTACAGCAGCAACCTTCGGCGTTGCATTTATGGGTATCAGCGTAGGACTTGGTATCCCGGCTCCAATCACTGCAGGCGCAGTTATTTCCGGCGCAGTACTGGGCGACAAGCTGTCCCCGATGTCCGACTCCACAAATCTGGCAGCAGGGGTTTGCGAAGCAAATCTTTTTGACCATGTAAAAGCAATGATTTATACTACCGTACCGGCATACGTAATCAGCTTGATTTTGTACGCAATCATCGGAAGCAAATACTCCGCATCCAACATGGATATGGCAAGTGTAAATGAAATTTTAGGCGCAATCGAAGCAAACTTCGATATCGACGCACTGCACGTTATCATCAGCCTTCTGCCGCTGATTCTCATCGTTGTTCTGGCTGCAAAACAGGTCAGCGCATTGGCAATCATGGTTGCAGGTTCTTTATTTGCAATGATTATCGCTATGGCGATGCAGGGATACAACCTGTATGATTTGATGAATTACATGAACTATGGCTTCTCCATGGAAACCGGTTCTGAAATCGTTGACTCTTTAGTAAACCGTGGCGGTATTCAGTCCATGATGTGGACACTGTCCCTTGGTTATCTGGGCATGTCCTACGGCGGAATCCTGGAAAAATGCTTAGTAATGGAAGCAATTTTAGACAAGATGGAAAGACTGACCCGCACCGCAAGAGGTCTGGTCATCACCCACAATATCACATCTGTTGTAGTAAACTTCCTGTCCGGTTCTCAGTATGTAGCAATCATCATTCCGGGAAGAATGTACCTGCCTGCATATGACAAACTGAACCTGCAGAGAAGACTGGCTTCCAGAACCTGCGAAGACTCAGGTACTGTAACTTCTCAGTTAGTACCTTGGGGACTTTGCGGCGTATTCTACTTAGGCGCACTGGGCGTAGACGCATGGCACTATGCACCGTACACATTCCTGTGCTACCTGACTCCGATTATCGCTATCATCTGCACATGCTTCAAAATGTTCCTGTGGGAAAAGACTCCTGAGGAAGCGGCAAAATTTGCAAAAGAAAATGAGGCGAATGCGTAAGAGATATGCGTAACGAAGTAATAAAGCTGCTTGAAAAGCTGGTGGCAATCGACAGCCCTTATTTTGAAGAAAAAGACATCTTAGAAGCTGTCCGGCAGATGTTTGAAGCAGAAAACATACCTGTAACGGTACATCATTATTACGAAGAAAAGATTACCGGCTTTCACGGGGAAAATCTTCTCATCGAGGTAAACGGCGGAAGGAAAGGGCCGGCGATTCATATCAACGGACATCTGGATACCGTAAAGCTTTGCGATGGGTGGACGAAAAACCCAAGAGGCGAAATCGTAGAAAACCGGTTTTATGGCGCTGGCGCACTGGACATGAAGTCCGGGTGCGCCGCCGCTATAGTGGCAGCTAAAAAATTCCTAAAAGCTCACAGTCAATTTAATGGAAGGCTTCTGCTGTCCCTGGTATCCGTAGAGGAAGGTCCTTACGGAATGGGAACCAATGCGATGATTGAAGACGGACTTTTAGAAAACATTGATTATTCCATTATTACAGAGCCCAGCGCAGGATTTACCGGAAATGCTTTTCCGACCATGTGCCTTGGCGCTCGCGGCGGCTATGGACTGACCGTAGAGTTTTACGGAAAATCTGCCCATGCAGCAGATCCGCAGAAAGGAATCAGCGCAGCGCTGGACGCTTCGCGCTTTGTTGCAGAACTTGAAAACGTAAGCTATGTGGAAGACGAAAAACTGGGAAAAGGGGCAGCTTGTGCAGTGGCAATAGACTGTGACGGCGGAGCCTGCAGCGTGCCTGACAGAGCGTCAGTAAAGCTTTTCTGGCATATCGTCAGAGGAGAATCTCCGGAAACCATTGAAGCAGAAATAAAAGCGGCGATAGAAAGAGCTGGTGTCAAGTGCCGGTATGAAATCTGTTTCCGGGATGCGCCGTCTGCGGGTTCAAAGGGATTTATGCCTTATGTGACGGAGGAGGATAACCCGTATACCCGCATATTTGCAGAGTCGGTTGCAGAGACGACGGGGAAAAAGCCGAGCATGTCATATTTCCAAAGTATAGGGGATTTTAACTATCTGGGAACCAGACTCGGCGCACCGGCGCTGATTTTCGGGCCGGACGGTGCGAATTATCACAGCGCTGACGAATATGCAGAGATTGATACTGTAGTGCAGACTGCAGAAATTTTGTATCGTTTTCTGGAAAAAATTATGATAAACTAAAGGGAGGAATCGCTTTGTGTATGGAAATTTTAGATACACTGTTGTATAACGGCAAGATTTATACCATGAAAGCTGCCGGAGATACAGTAGAAGCCATTGGAATACAGGGCGGCAAAATCGTATTTGCAGGAAGCAGTGAAGAGGCAGGCAAATACCAGAGCCGCATAAAATATGATTTAAAGGGAGCCAGTGTAATTCCGGGTCTTGCCGATGCACATATGCATATGTATGCTTATTGTCAGAATCAGACATTTGTAAATTTGGAGCATGCCAAAACCATGGATGAGCTTTGCGACCTTATGCGCCAAAAGGCGGAAAAGACCCCGGAGGGCACATGGATTAAGGGCGTAGCCTTTGACCAGAATAAGCTGGCGGAAAACAGAATGCCGACCAGAGAGGATTTGGACAAAATCAGTACAAAGCACCCGATTTTAATCCGGAGGGTGTGTTTGCATGCGGCAGTTGTAAACAGCAAGGCGCTGGAGCTTGCCGGTGTAGATGAGAATTATCCGCAGCCGACAGGCGGTATTGTGGAAAAAGATAAAAACGGAATGCCGAACGGCGTGTTCCGTGAACAGGCCACAAAGATTTTTGACTTTATTATTCCGGATCCGCTGTCCGATAAAGAGGTGAAGAATCAGGTGTATCAGTCTGTGCTTTGCGATATGCACGCAAAAGGTATTACCAATATACATACCTATGCGGCACAGATTTGGAATTATGAAGAAGACATTGACTATTACAAGGAACTGGCTGACAAGGAAGAACTGGGTGTCAGAATTACAGTATGCCTTGATGAATTGTTTGACAAAGAACCTTTAACTGAAGAAGATTACAACAGTCCATATCGTTTAGTGCAGCAGGGTGCATACAAGCTGTTTACCGACGGCTCTTTGGGCTCTCGTTCTGCGGCGCTGGGTGCGCCTTATACGGATGATCCAGGCAACAGCGGGTTTATGACCTGCAGCCAGGAAGCGCTGAACGAAAAGATTTTTACAGCATATCACAAAGGTCTGCAGTGCGCAGTCCACGCCATCGGCGATGTAGCACTGGACGCAACGCTGACAGCCATCGAAAATTCGATTGCCCGGGAAAAGGAGGCAGGCGCAGACGAAGAGGAACTGGCAAAGCGTCTGCCGTTTAGAATTATCCACGTGCAGATTATCAACGAAAAGCTTCTGGCACGTATGAAAAAGCTGCCGGTAGTTTTGGATATTCAGCCGATTTTCCTGGCGACCGACTGGAGCTGGATTGAAGACAGGCTGGGCGCAGAGAGAATGGACGGCGCTTATGCGTGGAACACTTTGCAGCAGGCAGGTCTGTGTCTGACAGGAAGTTCGGATTGTCCGGTAGAAAGCTACAGCCCGATGCCGGGAATTTATGCGGCAGTATCCAGATGCGGCATGGACGGCGAGCCGAAGGGAGGCTATCAGCCTGCGCAGAAGCTGAGCCGTTTTGACGCAGTGGCATTGTACACGAGAAATCCTCACTATGCGACAGGACAGGAAGATGTTCTTGGACTTTTACAGGAGGGATATTTTGCTGACCTTGTGGTGCTTGACAGAGATATTTTTGAAATTCCGGAGCGGGAGATTTTAGAGACAAAGGTGACCCATACTTTTGTTGCAGGAAAGCTCGTCTACGGAGATTTATCATAAAATCACAAACTTGGGCATGGAGGATATTATGCTTGCAGACGTTATCATTAAAAACGGAAAATGCGTTACCATGGAAACAGAGGGCGAATGCTTTGACTGGGTAGCGGTAAAGAATCAGCATATTCTCGACTTGGGATATGGCAGCGACTTTGAGACGTATTTGTCAGAGGAGACGGTGGTGGTAGATGCGGAAGGTCATACGGTGCTTCCCGGATTTATCGACAGTCATTTTCACGTGATTCAGACGGCTCTCAATGCGGTCAGTTTGGATTTGAGCGATGTGAGAAGCCTTGAAGAAATCGACAAGAGAATCAAGGAAGCTGCACAGGCGCACCCCGGCGAGACGATACGAGGTTACGGTCTTTCCCTTGACGGTCTGAGAAATGAGGAAAAGTTGACCCGGTATATGCTGGACAAATGCTGTGATGACGTGCCGGTGTGGATTAACACCAAGGAATATCAGGTGAGCATATTGAATACCTATGCCCTGCTTTATTTTAAAATTCCTTTTACTACGGTGGGCGTGGAGCTTGATGAGCGAGGCGTGCCCATTGGGGTTTTTAGAAAAAACGCAAATTCCCTGCTTAGAACCAATATTTTGGACAGCTTTTCCGACACCTCTCGTTTTGATACGGTAAGTCAGCTTATGCCGACTCTGTTGGAAAAGGGAATTACGACAATCAATGCCATGGAGGGCGGAACCTGCTACAGCGACAAAGATGCAGAGTTTATCTATCATCACGGAAAAGATTTTCCTATTGATATGGCACTGTTTTACCAGACCATGGATATTGAGAAAGTGAAGAAAATGGGGCTGAAACGAATCGGCGGCAGCCTTTATATTGACGGAACTATTGAAAACAGAACGGCGGCCCTTTCCTTTGAGTATGAGGATTGTCCGGGTACGATGGGAACGCTGTGTATCGGCCAGCAGCAGCTCAATGATTTTGTGCTGGAATGTTACGAAAATGAAATTCAGCTGGCCCTTTACACCATCGGTGACAGAGCCATTGAAGCGGCGCTGGTTGCCCATGAGCAGGCTATGTATCAGGTGGGAACTACTGCGCTCAGACATCGTCTTGAGCATGTGGAACTGGCGACGGAAGAACAGGTTGAGCGGGCGAAAAAGCTGAATATCATCTTTTCTATGCAGCCGTCTTATGAACTGGACTGCGGCGGCGCAGGCGGCCTTTACGAGAGAAGACTGGGACAAAGGTACAGATTGACCAACGCTTTTCGTGAGATTCTGGAGAAAGGTGTCAGAATTTGCGGCGGCTCGGATAGCGATGTGACGGAAGCAAATCCCCTTTTGGGAATCAGCGCAGCGGTAAATCATCCGGTGGAGGAACACCGCATTGGCGTGTATGACGCTTTGAATATGTTTACCCGTGAGGGGGCTTATGCCATTTTTGAAGAGGAGAATAAGGGAACATTAAGAAGAGGAAAGCTGGCAGATATCATCGTGCTGGACTGCGATATCTTTGAGACGAAAAAAGAAAAGCTGCAGGATATTAAAGTGGCTATGACGATGAAGTCGGGAGATATTATTTACGAACGTTTTTAACGGTGCGTGTCAGGGAGTAAAGAAATGTTAGAATTATTCTTTTTGGGGAATTTGAAAATCACATATTTCGGAACGGACATTACAACGCAGCTGGGCAGTAAGGCGTGTGCGCTGATTTTTCTGCTTATGGAAAATAAAGGGAAAGGTCTTTCGAGAGAGAAAATCATCGCCTATTTATGGCCGGACAGCAAAGAGGAAGCCGCCAGATATAATCTTCGCTATAACCTTTGGGAAATTAAGAAGACAATCAAAGAGGATGCAGACGGAAATCTGTTTCTGCTGTCGGATAATAACAGCTGTAAAATCAACGAAAATTATGCCTACACCTGTGATTTTAGCGAGGTGGAGAAATTTGTCCGCAAAAAACAGTACACCATGGCGGAGCTTTTACATTACAGAGGACTCTTTGCCGGGGAACTCTATGAGGGCGCATACTTCAAGGGATGCGAGGAACTGAACAATCTGATTCTCTACCGGCGAATTGAATTTGAAAAGCTGAAAGTCCAGGTCATGGAAGCCATGGCAGAGCTTCTTAGCAGGGAAGAAAACTATGAGGGTGAGATTGATGTATTGCAGGAGATCTTGAAAATCGACCCATATAATGAAGAAATTGCCGGTCTTGTTATGGACGCCTACTGCAGAATCGGAAAGCGTGCAGAGGCGGTAAATTTTTACAGGAATTTCAGCAATACGCTGGCTTTCAGCATCAATATTGCGCCGGGAGAAGCTTTGACGGAAAAGTACCGGAGGATTCAGGACGGTGCACAGTATGAGGAATTTATCCGAAAAAACGAAGAGGTGCAGCATGAAGCGGATCCGTCGGAGGAACGGATTTGTATTACCTGCATGGAGGGGATTCCTTATTTCTGGCTGTCTGCACTTTTGAGAGGGCTAAAAGACCTTCACGGCGATTTGCTCTATAAAACGTTGACTGAGCGGGACGTGTACTGGCTCGGCAGTATTTCACAGGAGTTTTGGAGAAGTGAACTGAGCGGCTCTGCCGGAATCGGTGCGCCACGGGATGTGAACATTATGAATGCCTGCGTAAAAGCCTTTTTAGCCGTTGCAAGTCATTGCCGGCTGACGGTGGAAACCAGACAGGGACAGTATATGGATTCTGTGTCCAGAGCGTTTGTGAGGTATATCAAAGCAACCGCCGAAGAACTAGGGTTGGAAATTGTTTTTATTGAGAAATAGTACAGGAAGTGATGGGCATAATAGAATAGAAAAACGTTAAAAGTTGCAAAAATCTATTCTAAATGCGGGTGCTATATTGATTTTCGTAGAGTTAATAGCTATAATAGAATAGAAAAGTGTTAAAAGTTGCAAAAATCTATTCTAAAGGAGGCTTTGCTATGGAAATTCGCAGAGATTTTTATCTGGATAAATTGATCAGAAGAAAAAATAATGGATTAATTAAAGTTATCACAGGTATTCGCAGATGCGGAAAGTCTTATTTGTTGAATACTATCTTTTATCATCATCTTTTGGAGAGCGGTGTAGATAAGAGCCATATTATCCGCTTTGCCTTTGATTCTGCAGATGATTTGTTCCTGATTGACGAAAGCCTGATTCAAATTGAAAAAGAGAAAAGAGGCGTGGACCCTGAAAAATTCATGGCATATATTCGGGAGAAGATCACAGATGATGGAATGTATTATCTGCTGCTGGACGAAGTGCAGCTGATGGATTGTTTTGAAGCGGTACTGAACAGCTATCTGAGAAAAGAAAATATAGATGTGTTTGTAACCGGAAGCAATGCAAAATTTCTCTCTAAAGATATTATCACCGAGTTTGCGGGCAGAGGTGATGAAATCCATATGTATCCTTTGAGTTTTGCGGAGTTTATGACGGTCTATCAGGGCGATAAGTATCAGGGGCTGTCCGAGTACATGCTTTATGGCGGTATTCCGTTGGTAGTGCTTCGAGATGGTGCCGGAGATAAGGCGGCGGTTTTGCAGAATTTATTTAACGAAATTTATATGCAGGATATTTATAAACGTAACCGCATCCGTAATCATGGGGAATTGGAGGATTTGCTGAATATACTTTCCTCCTCCATCGGATCGCTAACCAATCCGGAGAAGCTCAGAAATACTTTCAAAACTGTGAAAAAATCCCGAATTACTTCTGCGACGATTAAAAAATATCTTGCGTACTTTGAGGATTCTTTTCTGATTGAATCTGCACAGCGATATGATATTAAAGGTAAATCATATATCGAAACACCAAAGAAATATTATTTTTCAGATTTGGGACTGCGTAATGCGAGAATTAACTTCCGACAGTTTGAACAAACGCATTCCATGGAGAATTTGATTTACAATGAACTCCGCATGCGGGGTTACAGCGTAGATGTGGGAGTAATTCCGATTGCAGAGAAGAACAAAGACGGAAAGGTGGTACGTAAGCAGCTGGAGGTGGATTTTGTCTGCAATCTCGGCTCCGCCCGGTATTATATTCAGTCGGCATATTCTCTGCCTGACGAAGAAAAGCGAATTCAAGAGATTAGACCGTTCCGAAGGATTGATGATTCTTTTAAGAAAATTATCATAACCGGGGACATTGTACCTGCTCATTATGATGAATTCGGCATTTTGACCGTAAATATCTATGACTTTCTGATGGATCCTACTTGCATTGAAAAATAGACTAAAAGACGAAGTAAGCATGTCTGCACTTCGTCTTTTTTATGTTTTATCTACAGTTGGTTCTTACTTTGTCAGCTCGCCCCGCAAATCCTCTTCCATCTTTGCTTTAATCTCTTCTTTAGGCAGATTCAGACTGAATAAATAGTAGAGTTTTGCGACGGCGGCTTCTGTGGTCATGTTAAAACCGCTGACTGCACCGGCTCTTGTCAAAGCGGAACTGGTTTCGTAAGCGCCCAGCTTGACCGTGCCCTGCTGACACTGAGAGCAGACGGTGATGATTGTGCCGTGGTCAAAAGCCTTCTTAATAATAGGAAGCAGTGCGTTATCGTAGCTTGGGATGTTGCCTGCGCCGAAGGTTTCCAACACGATTCCTTTCAGACTCTCCGTCATGATGGACTCAAAGAGGCTGAACTGAATGCCGGGGAATACTTTCAGTACGCCGATAGAGGTCTGGGTGAACTCGGTCAGAGAAAAGACTGCGTCATCTGCCGGCGTGTAAAGCTCCGCACCGTTATATCGGATATCAATTCCGGCTTCTGCCAGAGGATGATAATTTGGTGAATCAAAAGCGATAAGGCCGTCGGCGGAAGCCTTTGTTGCACGATTGCCACGGAGCAGTCTGCCGCCGAAGTAAAGGCTGACTTCGCAAGCGATGCCTTGGCCTGCGATAAAGACGGAAGTAATCAGATTATCTCTGGCGTCGCTGCGCAGCTGGCAAAGGGGAATCTGGGACCCGGTTACAACCACCGGTTTTGTCAGACCCTCCAGCATAAAGGACAGGGCTGAGGCGGTATACGCCATGGTGTCTGTGCCGTGGAGCACGACAAAGCCGTCATAGGTATCGTAATTATCACGAATAGCACGTCCGATTTGATTCCACTGCTCTACAGCGATATTGGAAGAATCCAGCAGGGGATCGAACTCTATCATGTCCCATTCCGGCATACCGTCACCTCTCAAATCCTCTATAGAGGATATCGCATCGTAAAAATAGCCTTTCTTTGGAGCGTAGCCTTTGTCTGTAGGCACCATGCCGATGGTGCCGCCTGTATATAAAATGCAGATTTTTTTCTTCATATAAAACCTCCGATTGGGAAATATCACCCTTATTGTAACACAAACCAAGATAAAATAAATAAAAAATTCCAGGCATAAAACTTTAGAAATAAAAGAAAAGATGCTGCCGGACATGGGAAATTGCTGTAAAACTTTACCAAAAACCCGCAAAAAGTAGTGAAAAAAGATATATTACGGTTAGAAAATTAAAAATAGGCATGATAGGTTTCTAACCGTTGAAAATGCTTGATTTTTTTAAAAATATTTTTGAAAAAAGTGTTGACAAAATAGAAAAATAGGAGTAATATCTAACCATGCAAACGAGAACATCAAAGCACAGACTCATAGAAGCCTTTAGAAAAAGATTTGTAAGGAGATGAACAATATGAAGACTAAGGCTACAAACAAAATGAAAAAGATGTTAGCAATGTTGCTTTCCCTGACTATGGTGACAGGCGCATTCGCAACAGGAACCACAGTAAGTTTCGCAGCAGGCGAAAGCGGAATCGCATATGTGGGATTCCAGGAAGTAACTACAAGCACAGCAAAAGCATTCCCTGCAGGAACGAAGTTATTCTTCCTTCCAACAAGTGCAGGAACAACCACACTGAAATCCACGGACTGCTTACTGGCACTGCCAAATTGATCAGCGACAGTAACTGTACATTCCGGAACCAATACAGCAGATAACTATTGTACCAGTGGCGGCTTCACAGCAGGAACTGCAGTAACATATGCCGATATTACCACCAGAGGAACAGGCTTTGACAGCTGCGCAAAAGGTGGATTCTATAAAAGCGGTTCATATTACTACTACTACTGCAACGGTGGCGGTGTAAAGAAGCTGCAGGGTAAATTATACAAATATGAAACAGGCACATACACCACAAGCAATATCAAAGTAACCACTAAGGGAAGCACCAGATTCCCGTTAACAGGCACAGTAACCAAACCGCAGCTGAACGTAGCTGTAACAGTAAACGGCAAAACATATACACTGCCGGATGAAAGATACGACTTAACAGATGCAGCATACGATTACACCAAAGGTGATAACACCATCGGCATCAAGTTTGGTAACGTACCGGCAACCATGGCTCTTGATATCAGAGCAGAAGAACCAACCCCACAGATTACCATGAGCGCAGTAAGACAGTCCGGCAAAACCACAGAGCCGCTGACTATCGGCGAAAAGATTAACTACACCATGGTAGTAGAAAACGTAAGAGCAGGTTCCCTGTGGAAAGATATTACCTTTGATAATCCAATTCCAACAGGACTGACCTTAGATACATCAAGCGTAAGAATTACCGCAGCAGGCGGCGCACAGAACCCTACCAATATCAGCTACAGCAAGAATGGAAAAGATCACCTGAGCGCAACCTTAGGCGCATACCTGACAACTGGTCAGAGCTACACCATTACATACACCGCAACCGTTAACGGATATGCCGTAGACCCAATGGCAGAGAGCAAAACTGCAAACCTGTTAAATACAGCAACAGCAGACGGCAGAGGATCTGACGGAAAAGCTTTTGCAAAGGCAGAAAGCATTATGGTAACAGGCGGAGAAAAGGTAATTCCTAACAACGCAGGCGATGACAGCGTAAAAGTAGGAAGCACTGTAGAAAACAAGAGCGACAGCACACCGAACGCACCAACACAGGCATACGATGAGCTGGGCTACACCATCGACATTAAGAACGAAGAAATCGGAAGCGTATGGACAGACGTTACCCTGACAGATGAAGTACCTGCAGGCGTAAACTTAAAACCGGGCAGCATCGTAATCGAAAAGACATGTGCAGACGGAAGTAAAGTCCTGATTCCGGTAGACGATGAAGACGTATATAACCCGGAAACAAGAGAAATCGAATATCACGTTGGTGATGTATACGGCGGAGAAGGTTATAAAATTAAATTTGACGTAGAAGTAAGCCCTGAAGCTATCAAAGAAAATGAAGGCGAAGGCGAAGATATCGGAAATACCGTTAAGGTAAAAGGAAACAGCGGAGATACAGACACACCGGTAGAAAAGCAGATTGATGATCTTTATCCTGTTGGAACCGATAAGCAGATTGTACTGCCGGGCGACCCGCAGTCCTACATGGAAACTACTGCAAAGAACTTAAAGCGTGAAATGGCACAGACCAGAGTAAACGACGTCATCAAATATGACATCGCAGCAGGAAACAGAAGAGACCACACTGTATGGGTTGACGTATCCGTACACGATGTAGTACCTGAAGGCCTTGATATCGACTTATCCACACTGGCACTGAAATGTCCGGACGGAAGCGTAATCGACCTTGATGAAAGCGTATATAACCCAGAGACCAGAGAAATCTCCGTATACCTTGGAGATATCGAGGGCGGCGAAGAATACGTATTGAGCTTTGAAGCAAAAGTAAGCAAAGACGCAATCGGAAAAGATATCGGAAATGAAACATGGGCAGAAGGCGAAAAGCCGCTCATCGAAAATATCGTAACAGTAACACCGGCAGAACCTGAAGAACCTGCAGACGGTGAAACTGAAACACCGGAAACCACACCGCTTCAGCCGGGCGCACCATATTTCCCGACCAGCACAAGCGGAAACTCTGAAGTAGCAACTGCACCGAGCGTGCCTGTAAACGGAGGAGACTTAGTAGTAGAAAAGACAAAGGGTAAGGTATATCCATCCGCAGCAGATGATCCTACCGCAGAAGAACCTAGCCAGCAGCCGAGCGGAAACGAAGGCACAGACCAGAGCGGAGATACTGAAGGCACACAGCCGAAAGCTCCAAAGAAAGCAGGTATCCTGCCGGCAGACCCTGACCCTAAGATGGAAGTCAAAGTAGTAAATGAAAACCGCAATTCCCAGAAAGCAAAGGACGGAGACACTCTGCGCTATGAAGTAACTTTATACAACGCAGAAGAAGGAAGCGGAAGCTATCTGGAAAACGCAAGCATTCAGGCAGAACTTCCTGCAGGACTGAAGCTGGACGAAGACAGTATCGTACTGAAAAAGACAGCAGCAGACGGAACCGTAACAGAAACAGTTCTTGATGTAAAAGACGTATTCGATCCTGAAACAGGAAAACTGAATGTACCGGTTGGAACTTTAAACGAAGAAGAAGTATATGAACTGACATTTAAAGCAGATGTTGAAAAGAAAGAAGTCGTTGATAAGAACGGAATCTTAACAAAGATTACTGCAGGCGGCGAAAAACCTGACGGAGAAGTTGACGAAGTAGTAAACGGATCTTTAGTACCTATGCAGAAGCCGCTGCTGATTCCGGAAGTAGAAGAACCGGGTGAAGAAACTCACATGACACCGGAAGAACTGATTCCGAACATTGATGTAAACGGTGACGGAAAACCTGATCTGAACATCGACGTAAACGGAGACGGCACACCGGATGTAAACCTGGATACCAATGGTGACGGAAAACCTGACGTGAACATCGACACCAACGGCGACGGAAAACCTGATGTAAACATCGACAAAGATGGAGACGGCAAGGCAGACGTACTGGGCGCAGTGAAAGACGGAAACAAGAAAGACGACAAGAAGAACACTGCAAAGAAGAGCGAAAAGAAAGATGTAAAGACTGACGTAAAGAGTGGTCTGAAAGAAACAGAAGAAAAGCACGTAAGCAAGGCAGAAGGCCAGAATAAAGAGACACAGGAAAAGACAGATGAACTTCCTGCATGGGCACCTAAGACAGGTGACACCACTGACCTGATGAACTGGTTTGCAGTACTGGGACTGGCTATGCTGGCACTGTGCACAGCAGCCCGCAAAGAGAGAAAATCCTTATAAAAATGAGTTAATGTGCTGGAAAAGCGGATTCGTAATGAGTCCGCTTTTCATTATCTTTTTTGGAAGTTACGCCGGAAAATATTTTACAAATTCCGCTGGTACAAGACGCTTTATATTGATATAATAAAGTAAACAAACACGAAAAGGAGTTGATTGATATGTCTAATATACCTACCCCACATATTTCAGCGAAGCTGGGCGATTTTGCAGAAACCGTTCTGATGCCGGGCGATCCGCTGCGTTCTAAGTTTATCGCAGAAAACTTTCTGGAGGGCGCTGAACTTGTCAACAATGTAAGAGGCGTGCAGGGCTATACCGGCACTTACAAAGGAAAGAAAGTTTCCGTTATGGCTTCCGGCATGGGCATGCCTGCCATCGGCATTTATTCCTATGAGCTGTTTAATTTTTATGATGTAAAGAATATTATCAGAGTCGGCACAGCAGGAGGACTCCGTGAGGAAGTCAAAGTTAAGGACATCATCATGGGCATGGCTTGCATGACTAATTCCAACTGGGCTGCCCAGTATGAAATCAGTGCGACAATTCCGGCAGTATGCTCCTATGACCTTCTCAAAAAGGCAGAGGCTGCGGCAGCTGACCTTGGCGTAAAACCGCACATCGGAACGATTTTCTCCTCCGATGTATTTTACGACAGCACCAGAGACTATGATAAATGGAGAAGCATGGGCGTTTTGGGCGTAGAAATGGAGGCGGCAGCTCTTTACATGCAGGCTGCAAAAGCAAGCAAAAATGCCCTGTGCATCTGCACCGTATCCGACCACATGATTACGGGAGAGTCCTGCAGCTCTGATGAAAGACAGACTGCATTTACCACTATGATGGAAATTGCGCTGGAAACAGCAATCAAATAGTATTAAGTTGGAAAGAAAAACAGGGTGACCCATGACGGGAAGCCCTGTTTTTTGATTATATGTGTCGAATAATGCGGATTTTATAAAAATATTCGCGTTAATTAGTGTTAAAAATAGATAAAATATTGTTGATTTTAACATGAATATGGGATATACTATAGAAAATACCCCAAAGGAGGTTGTATTTATGGATAGAAAAATTATGAAATTCCTAGGGGAATGGAAAGAGAGCAAACACCGTAAACCTCTTATTTTGCAGGGGGCAAGACAAGTAGGAAAGACCTATTCGATTCTGGAGTTTGGACGTGCATGCTATGAGAATGTGGTATATTTTAATTTTGAAACCAATCCAAAGCTGAGTCAAACCTTTGAGGAGGATATCAGTCCTGATTATCTGATACCGATATTATCTCATATTGCCGGGCAGACAATTATAAAAGAGAAGACGCTGATTATTTTTGATGAAGTACAGCTTTGCGAAAGAGCTTTGACTTCCTTGAAATACTTTTGCGAGGATGCACCGGATTATCATGTCGTGGTAGCGGGCAGTCTGCTGGGTGTGGCAGTGAACAGAACGAAATTTTCCTTTCCGGTTGGTAAGGTGGATATAAAAACGCTGTATCCGATGGATATGGAGGAATTTATGCTTGCAATGGGAGAAGGTGTTCTTGTAGAACAGATAAAAAATTGTTTTGACACTGACACACCGATGCCTTCGGCACTTCACGATGCGGCAATGAGACTCTACCGGCAGTATCTGGTGGTAGGAGGTATGCCGGAGTGCGTTATGCAGTTTGCACAGACAGGAGACTACATTCTCGTTCGTCACATACAGGATACCATTCTTGCCAGTTATCTGAATGATATGAGCAAATATAATAATCTCAATGAAATAAAAAAACAAGGCTTGCCTATGACAATATTACTGTTCAGCTTTCAAAGAAAAATACCCGTTTTCAGTATAAGCTGATTAAGAAGGGCGGCCGGGCTTCGGAGTTTGAAAATGCCATTGAATGGCTTTGCCTGTCGGGTATTGTGTCACAGGTTTATAAGGTGGAGCAGATTAAAAAGCCCCTTGAGAATTATCGTGATATTGACGCATTCAAGATTTATGTATCGGATCTGGGACTGCTTTGCGCAAAGAAGGATTTGACTGCAAATGATATTCTTTATATGGTAGAAGAGCTGAATGATTTTAAAGGCGGTATGGCTGAAAACTATGTCAATGTGCAGCTTACGATAAATGGATATAATACGTATTACTGGATGTCTGAACGGGGTGCGGAGATTGATTTTGTCATTCAGCGTGACGGAAAGCTGATTCCCGTTGAGGTCAAGTCTGCTGACAATACGAAAGCAAAGAGCCTTAAGGTTTATATGGACACTTATAAGCCGGAGTATGCTATCAAATTGTCCATGAAAAACTTCGGTTTTGAAGACGGAAAAAAGACAGTACCGCTTTATGCAGCGTTTTGTATTTAAATCGATTTAAACTGATTAGAAAACAAACAGCCCGGAAATCCTCCGGGCTGCTTTTATGTTACTTTATTTTCTGTTCAGACCTTTTGCATACTGCGCTTATTTGCTCTCTGCATCGCAGTATGCACAGCGGTAAACCTGCTTTTCTTTGTCAACCAGCTTGAACTTATGTACAATTTCCTGTTCGATGGAAGTGATACATCTAGGATTCTTGCACTTGATTACGTCGGTCAGTGTTTCCGGCAGTTCCAGGTGTTTCTTTTCAAACAGCTTGCCGTCTTTTACGATGTTTACGGTGATGTTATCGTCAACATATCCCAGCACATCAAAATCAAGGTCGATGAGCTGGTCGATTTTGATAATATCCTTTTTGCCGTATTTAGAGCTGTCTGCGTTCTGAATGATTGCAACACAGTTGTTGATTTTGTCCAGTCTGAGCAGCTCGTAAATCTGCATGCTCTTGCCTGCTTTGATATGGTCCAGTACGATACCGGTGCTTACGCCATCTATATTCATAAATTTGCCTCTCTTTCTGTTTCTAACAAATGCTTACGATTTTTACGCTTCTCTTTTGATTCCCAGTAAGTAGAGAATCAGAGCCATTCTGATGTGCTTTCCGCAGAGTGCCTGGAAGAAGTAAGCTGCTCTCGGATCGTCGTCAACCTCAACAGAGATTTCGTTTACTCTTGGCAGCGGGTGCATGATAGTCAAATCTTCCTTTGCGGCCTGCAGCTTTTCGAGGTCCAGAATGTAGCTGTCTTTCAGTCTGATGTAGTCTTCTTCGTTGAAGAAACGTTCTCTCTGTACACGGGTCATGTAGAGAATATCCAGCTCTTCCATAGCGTCTTCCAGTCTTTCAACTTCTTTCCACTTTGCGCCGGCTCTGTCCATGGACTCTTTTACGTACTCAGGAACCTGCAGTTCGTGAGGGGAAATCAGCACAAAGCTGACGTTTTCATATCTCAGCATAGCTTCAATGAGGGAGTGTACGGTTCTGCCGAATTTCAGGTCTCCGCAAAGACCTACGGTCATGTTGCCCAGTCTGCCTTTCTTTCTCTTGATGGTGAGAAGGTCGGTCAGTGTCTGAGTCGGATGGAAGTGACCGCCGTCACCGCCGTTGATGATAGGTACAGTGGTTCTCTGTGCAGCTACAATCGGAGCACCTTCTTTCGGGTGGCGCATTGCGATGATGTCAGCGTAGCAGCCAACAGTTCTGATGGTATCGCTTACGCTTTCGCCCTTAGCTGCGGAGCTGGAGCTTGCTTCGGAGAATCCCAGCACGCTGCCGCCCAGTTCAAGCATTGCAGCTTCAAAGCTGAGTCTGGTTCTGGTGCTTGGTTCAAAGAACAGGGTTGCTAGTTTTTTGTGTGCGCAGATGTCTTCATATGCAGCGTGGTTTTCTACAATGTCGTCAGCCACACGAATCAGTTCATCGATTTCTTCTACCGTGAAATCGGTAATGTTGATAAGATTTTTAATTTCACTCATTTATTTGTCTCCCTTCATCCATCCCTCATCAGAAGGATTGTCTCTAAACTTTAAGATTCTCTCTTTATCTTCAGCCTTGATATAGCCGGTGTCAGCAGCAACTTCCACCAGAGCGTCAAGGTCACATAAGCTTACGTTCTTTACATCGTGTTCTGCAAATCTGTCCAGTCCTTTTTTCATGCCGTAGGTGAAAATGCTGGCAATACCTAAAACTTCAGCACCTGCAGCACGAAGGACTTCTACGGTGTCAACTGCAGAGCCGCCTGTGGAAACAAGGTCTTCCACTACAACGACTTTCTGACCCGGCAGGAGTTTTCCTTCAATCTGATTGGTTCTTCCGTGGTCTTTGGCGGAACCTCTGACATAACCCATAGGAATGTTCATCAGGTGGCCGACGATTGCAGCGTGGGCAATGCCTGCAGTGCTGGTGCCCATAACAACTTCACACTCCGGAAAGTGCTCTTTGATGGTGGAAACGAGGCCTTCCTCTACCTTGATTCTTACCTCAGGTGCAGTTAAAGTCAGTCTGTTGTCACAGTAAATCGGACTTTTAATGCCGCTTGCCCAGGTAAAAGGTTCTTCCGGTCTTAAGAAAACTGCCTCGATGGACAAAAGACCTTTTGCGATATCTGTTTTCATAAAAGTTCCTCCAATCTATATATAAAATGAATTAGCCTAAAAATTCTCTGCAAACTCTTTCGTAAGCAGCTACCGGATCGTCAGCTTTGGTAATCGGTCTTCCCACTACGATGTAATCGCTGCCCAGCTCTTTTGCCTTTTCCGGTGTGGTAACTCTGACCTGATCGCCTTTATCTCCGTCAGCAAAGCGCACGCCCGGTGTTACTGTGAGGAAAGCATCGCCACAGGCGGTGTGGATTTTACCGGCTTCCAGTGGGGAGCAGACAACGCCGTCGAGGCCTGCTTCTTTGGCATTTTGTGCGTATTTGGTTACGACCTCATCGAGAGGTGCGTCAATGAGCAGTTCCTGCTGCATTCTCTCCTGACTGGTGGAAGTCAGCTGTGTAACTGCAATGAGAAGGGGTCTGCTGCCGTCTTCTTTTGTCAGGCCACGGAGCGCAGCTTCCATCATATCTTTGGTGCCGGCTGCGTGAAGGTTGCACATGTCAACGTCCAGCCTGGACAGTGCGGCCATAGCCTTTTCTACGGTGTTTGGAATATCGTGAAGTTTCAGGTCCAGAAAAATCCGGTGTCCTCTTTCCTTGATTTCTTTTACGATAGCAGGGCCTTCGCTGTAAAAAAGTTCCATGCCGATTTTCACATAAGGCTTTCTGCCTGTAAATTTGTCTAAAAATGCCAGTGTAGCTTCCTTTGACGGAAAGTCACAAGCGATGATTACGTCCTTACCCATAATGTCCTCCTTACTTGTTTTTTCTCTATAGCGTTTCTGCAGCGTTGTTGAAAAGAAAATGCTGCGGGATAGTTATTTAACAATTCCTATAATATCTGTCAATTTTTCAATGCCCAGTTCTTCGCAGACACAAGGCAGCTCCTCGATGATTTCCTTGCAGGCAAATGGATTGACAAGGTTTGCAGCACCGACCTGCACTGCCGTTGCGCCGGCCATCATCATTTCGATGACATC